>Ga0272441_10000839_pt1 | contig 67646 bp, 57 predicted proteins | sample SSMProp6N_FD_193582 | JGI IMG/M metagenome (GOLD analysis project Ga0272441, IMG submission 193582) | Marine sediment archaeal communities from Little Sippewissett salt marsh, Falmouth, MA, United States - SSM-Prop-6N | ecosystem: Environmental > Aquatic > Marine > Wetlands > Sediment ... | reverse complement strand
CGGGGCGGTGAAGCGGAAGCGCCTGCCGCCGCCCTGCCGGCCGGCACGCAGCAGCGCCTCGTTCAGCACCGCCAGCACCGCGTAGAGCAGGGGGATGGTGTGCCCCGCCACCAGGATAAAGCGGTCTCCGAAGCGCTTCTCCGGCTGCCGCAGGTCGCTGCGCATCACCCCGCTCAAGAGGGTGGCCAGCAGAATATGGGCCTTGGACCGGGAGCCCCCGGGATGCCCACTCTGCCGCAAGTTGAGCATCAGGTCCAGGCACTGGTCGGTCATATCCTTGAGCATCTCCCAGTGGGGGAAATGGGTTTCCAGCTCCGACAGGGTTTCCTGTCGGCTGCGCTGATTCTTCGCCATAACGGTCCTCCTCTGCGTAGTGGCTCTATTATAGCGGAAAACGGTGTTTGAACAAGTGTTTCAATAATTTTGTATACAATATTTAACCATCAGCCCCGTACATACTTTGCTGCTTTATTTTACGGCAGCTTCCCCGGCACATCCCATCCCGGCGCGAATTCGTTGGTCACTTCCATGATGAAAATGCTGGCAAATGTCAAAACCAGGGAACCTTCTTCAAGATGCCCGCCGAACATCTTATCACCATCACCCAGGGAAATGTGGGCATGCACTTTGCCGTCAATTATCATTCCCGTAACATTCATGATGTCACAGGGCCGGTCGTCCTTGATGAAGATCTCCCGCGGCGGTATTCGGTTATCATCAACCAGATGATAATGATAGCTTCTTAAAGAGCCGACACCGGAGACAATGACGGCATTTTTTATGTTTTTAAGTGCAACATACTGGCGCAGAGCAAGCAGCAGGTCTTCTTCCGGATCCAACCGCAGCGCCGCCAGATCCTTCGCTTTAACACCACAAATTAGCATCTCCTCCCCCTAATTGGACCGCTTAGATTTCAGCATATCCCGAGCAATAAACAACACCCTTTCCTGATATCCTGTTTGTGCTGCCCGGTTGTATCTTCATACTCCGGACGGAAAGGGGAAAAGCATTCAACTCAAATCTCATAATCCTAGCTTCTTCCTCCATTCAGGTGCATCAATTCTCTGGCCCTTTCCGGTCCTACAACGCGCCGGCCCATCTTTTCAGCCAATTTTGCGACCTCGGCAACCAATTCAACGTTTGAAGAGGCGCGCCGGCCATCGGACAGGAACGGACCATCTTCGAAACCCACGCGCACATGCCCACCCAATTCAAGTGCTCGTTTATACCCTGACGCCCCTTGTGAATGGTAACGGGTCAGAAACCAGATGCTGTCCGGCGGTATCGCATCCAAATAGAGATCAAGGTATTTTTCTCTGTATGGCAGTGTATCCGGGTAATCGAAAATGAAGGCAATGCTGTAGGGACTGTCGATAAGGTCCTCTTGCTTCAATATTTCAAGCATATGCAGATGGGAAAGATCGAAACAGTCGAGATAGGCTTTCAGGTTCGCTTTCCTCAACTCACGGGCATAGAACAGGATGTCACTGACCGGATTCTGGAACACACCCCCGTACATATTGATGGAACCAAGATTCAATGATCCCAGCTCAACACCGGGCACTGTGTAGGACACGCACCGCTGCTTGAGCGTATGCTCCGGCATACCGCCTGTTGAACCCTCAATAATCATGTTGCTCCGGGAATGAATTTGTGAGCACTGTTCCTGAAAAAGGCGCGTATCGGCCGTCTGATTTCCTCTTTCATCCCGCACATGCAGATGGACGATCGAGGCACCGGCTGCACAGCACCTTGCCGCTTCATCCACCACATCGATTTCATGATCCGGTTTTTCCGTCTGTTTTTCGCTGGGATAGGGTGCGACACAGATGATCAGCTCTTCCATGGGAACACTTCCTTGCGAGCAGTTTCTCCTGCGGGGAGTTGAAAATCCCGGGAGACCTTCAAATTTTGCCTTTCTTTCTCAACACTGTCTGTGCGGCCTGAACAATATCGGCGACCCCAAGATGATAATGATCGAGCAGAGCTTCACTTTCCCCGGAGCGTGGAAACACATCCTGCAGCCCCACTCGTACCAGGGGAACCGGAAACTCTTCAGCAATCAACTCCGCCATGGCGCTGCCCAAAGCACCGATGATATTATGATCCTCCACCGTTACCGCGGCTTTTGTTTTCTTTAAAACCTTCAACAGGGTGTTTCGGTCCAGGGGCTTCAGAGTATGTACTTCCACAACCATCGTTTTTATTCCCAGCCGGTCGAGCCGATCGGCTGCTGCTAAAACGCGGGGGAGGATGAAACCGTTGGCGAAAAGCGCCAAATCGTTGCCTCTGTTCCTTAAGATGCGGGCTTCCCCGAGCTTGAAAGGCTCGCCGGGATCAGGCAAAACCGGGTCCCGCCCGCTGCCGATCCGTATGTAAGCGGGGCCCTCCATGTTGGCAACCGCTTTCACGGCTTGTTTGACATTGGAAGCATCCGCCGGCACCACGATCGTCATGCCGGGAAAGGTACGCAGAATTCCCAGATCCTCAAAAAACTGATGCGTCACTCCCTCTCTTTCACCGGCACCCATCCCGCCGTTGGCTCCTATCATCTTCACATTCAATCCGGGATAGGCAACAAAGGTACGCACCTGCTCGCAGGCTCTCATCGTGATAAATCCTGCATAGGTGACATAAAACGGCTTTAACCCGCAGGAAGCCAGGCCGGCCGCGCAACCGACGGCGTTCTGTTCCGCGATCCCGACATCGATGAACCGATCCGGGTACTTTTCAATGAATGGCTGAGCCTTGACAACCAGAAGTGAATCCGAGCAGATAAGAACAATACCTGGATCCTTTTCCGCCAGCTCGAGCAGCGCCTCTGTAACCGCGACCCGCGTGCTTGCCGTATTACCCATCATTCCCCTCCGCCTAATGCCTGTAATGCCACCCGGAGCTCCTCTTCTGTCGGCACGCGCTTGTGCCAGGAATTGTCACCTATCATGAACGGGACACCCTGCCCTTTGACCGTATGGGCGAGAACTATTGAAGGCTGCTGTTTTTTACTCAGCGCCTCATTCACCGCGTGGAGAATTTCCGGAAAATCATGTCCGTCAATTTCCTGGCAATGCCATCCGAAGGCCTTTAGTTTCGGCATGATCGGCTCGAGGCCGCTTATGGATCCCAGAGAACCACCGCTCTGCATGCCATTGTTGTCGATGATAACAATAAGATTTCCAACCCTGTATTTTACCGCGGCCATCAGGGCTTCCCAGACCACACCCTCCTCCAGCTCCCCGTCCCCGGTGACAACAAACACGGAATAGTCCAGATTCTTCATCCGTGCCGCCAAGGCCATTCCCAGCCCGATGGAGACACCGTTGCCCAACGAACCCGAGGTGGTATCTATGCCGGGAGTCTTGTTCATATCGGGATGGCCCTGGAGCATCGACGACAGGGAACGAAGGCCGGCAAGCTCGGTTTGAGGAAAGAAACCTAAGCGTGCCAGAGCAGCGTACAGAACCGGGCAGGCATGTCCCTTGGAGAGAATGAACCGATCCCTTTCCGGCCAATCCGGATCCGCGGGTTTAATCCGCAGGGTTTCAAAATAAAGCGCCGTTACAATATCGGCTACGGACAGAGAAGGCCCGGGGTGTCCGTCACCCGCATGAAAAATCATTTCGAGCACATCACGCCGCAGCAACCGTGCGGTATTTTCAAGCTTTTCAACCGTATTCTGCTTCACTCTCACTCCCTGTTTTATCTATCTGCAAACCCCGGCTAGTCCTTATCCCCCCGGGCTTCCTCGGCTGCTTTCAGGCGAGACGCATACAGGTCTTTTGCTTCATACCCCGGGATGAAGACCGTGGCCAGTTTCATGTCTTCATCACCCGTATTGATCATCTGATGCATCTCTTCAGCTGGCACCCACAGCACCACATCTTTCCCGACGCTGGTTTCAACACCTTCGCAGATCGATTTTCCCTGTCCTTCCACAATATAGATCAACTCGGGGCGGTCGTGCTTGTGATAGTCCGTTTTACCCCCGGGAAATATAATGGCTTGCTGGAAACTGATCTCCCGGACGCCCAGTTTATCCGGTGCAAAGAAAATTTTCAGGTTCCTGTGATAGGGCTCGGGGATTGTGACACCCTCTTCTTCCCAACAACGTACTAGTTCCATGAAATGCCTCCTTGATGTATTTTTTTCGCACTATCTGTCCATATATTCTTTCCAGTAGGAAAGTCCTTCCACAACCATCTTGCGGGCCAACTCCGGATCGCGCTGTCTGATTGCCTTTATGTATTTTTCGTGATTGTCATAAGAATTCTGGAGATCCTGTTCAATAACCTTGGTAAGGGAAGCAATAAACAGCTTGTAAAGGGTTTTGGCTACCTTGATAAAAAGCGTATTTTTACCAATCTCAAACAGAGTGAAATGAACATTCAAATCCAGTTCATATAGCACCTTTGCATCGCTTATCTTCTTTTCTGCCGCATCTTTCAGCTTTTGGTTAGCCGCCTCGAGACGATCAATATCCTCGTCGGTCGCGTTGTTTATGGCCAGCTCCGCTGCAAAGGACTCGATGAACAGGCGCATCTCTATCAGTTCTTTTGAGGTCCCCTGCTTCATGATCAGGCTCAACACCAGCGGATTGAGCATGCTGTCAGAAACGGTTTCCCGGATATAAGTTCCCGATCCTCTCTTGATCTCAATAATGCCTGTCGAGCTCAGCATTCTCACTGCTTCCCTGATTGAATTCCTGCCTACCTTAAAGATTTCAGCAAACTCCTGCTCTGTCGGAAGCTTGTCGCCGGGCCTCAGCTTTCCGGCAAGTATAAAATCGGTGATTTTTTCAAGAATAAGCTCAGATATGGGTGCCCTGTTTAAAGGTGTTATTTCTCCGTTGTTCCAATCAGCCATATTCTCCCTCTTCTTATGTCAACCAAGAATCAAGCGCGGAATCGCGGTAATCAAGCCGGGGGTGAACAGAAGTAAACCCAGGAAAAACATAATCGTCAAGATGAAAGGAATCAACGCTTTAGAGGCCCTGGGAATGCTTACGCCCGCGATGTCCGCCGCCACATACAGGCACAAACCAACAGGAGGTGTGACCAGTCCTATACCGATACTAATGACTACCATTACTCCAAAGTAGATTGGATCGATTCCAACTTGCTGTGCCACCGGGAAGAGGATGGGGAGCAGCAGTATCAAGGTTGCGAGGCTCTCCATGAAGGTCGTGACGATGAGAAGAATGACCACGATCAATGCCATCATAATCAACGGATCTTCGGTAATGGAGAGCAGAAAATTTCCGACGAGTATGGGAAAACCGTTTGCTGTTAGCAGCCAGGTATAAAGTCCCGCCGTCGCGATCACAAAAAATACTTTTGCAGTTTGGAATCCGGTCCGCCACAGGCATTCATAGATTGCCGGCATCGTTAATTCGCGATAAATGAAAATCCCCACAACCAATGCGTAGGTTACGGCGATCGCACCCGCTTCGGTCGGTGTAACGACGCCTCCTACTATGCCTCCCACGATTATAACAGGCATGAGCAGAGACCAGAATGCTTTAAAAAATGTCTGCCCAACGACCTTTAGGCTCAGTCTTTGGTGTGTCTTGCCAAATCCCTTGCGCCGGGCGATAAGATAAGCGGTAAACATCAAGCAGAAGCCTATGATCAAACCGGGCAGAATCCCGCCCAAAAACAGCTTGCCGACGGATACGCTCAGCATGGCGCCGATGATCACCATCGGGATACTCGGCGGTATCACTATCCCGATAGTGGAGGAGATCGCTGTCACTGCGGTGGAATAGGATCGCTCATAGTTTTGCTTGACCATGGAGGGAATCAGGATATTCCCGATCCCCGCGGTATCTGCGACCGCCGAGCCCGAGATTCCCGCGAAAAACATGCTGGCCAGAATGTTGACATGCGCCAATCCCCCCGTGATGTGTCCCACCAGGGCATTGGAAAAAGCAACCAACCGCCTGCTGATGCCGCCTGAGCTCATAAGAAAACCGGCAAGCATGTAAAGTGGAACAGCCATCAGGGGAAACGAATCAACCGCGACGAACATCCGTTGTACGACGATCATGGGATTCATGGGCTGCCAACACAAACCGACCAGCGAGCTCAGGCCCAATGACACGGCTATGGGGAATCCCAATGCCAAGAAGATGAAAAAGCTGATAAGCAGGATTGGAATCATTGCGCGTCCTGTTCCTTGTGCCTGAATTCCTGAACGATCAGGATAAGTGTTCCGACAACCATGATAATTCCCGCAAAGGGAATAACTGAATAGACCAGGTTCATGGGCAGGAACCTGAGGGAGGAAGCAACCTGCCCTCTTGTTGCAATTACCAATTGAATGCCGAAATAGCTCATGGGCACGAAAAAACAGAGACTTCCCAAGAGAATAAAAATTTTCAGAATTTTCTTGGACAGGCCCTGCAGCGCCCGGAGGAGCAGGTCCACAGCGAGATGTTCCTGACGGAACACTAACACAGCCATCGAGATGAAGGCGGCCCAGACCATACAGTATTCCGCTGTCTCCGCCGCCCAGGTCAGTGAATAATTCAATAGATAGCGGCTGAGCACATTCACTATGATAACCAGGGACATGATACCGATTAGCAAGCTGATCACAACACGCCCAATGATGCCGAGTGTTGCACGCACTCCAATAGCTCCATTATTTTCAGCTTTCATACTTTCTTGTTCCCTATCCTTCATTAAGCTAAAGAACGACCCTCCCCGCCCGGGGAGGATCGTTCGCAAGCACAAACTTATTTACCGAAATTGTAGGCAGCCTCTATCAGCTCGGCACCGAATTGATCGAGGAATTCGTTTTTAACATCCTTGGCCGCTTCCTTGAAAGGATTCAGATCAGGTGTGGTGATGGTCATCCCGGCTTCCCCGAGCTTCCCCAGCATCTCTTCTGTCTGCTGCTGAATCAACTGACGATCATACTCTTTGGCTTCTTCAATTGCTGCGGCTACGATCTTTCTCTGCTTGTCCGTCAAACCCTGCCAGAAGTTCTCATTAATCACCACCGGCATCGGCTCGTAAACATGATTGGTGATGGCCAGATATTTCTGGACCTCGTACATTTTCGCGTTGTAGATCAGAGGGATCGGATTCTCCTGGCCGTCAAAGGATTTCTGCTGCAAGGCCATATACAGTTCAGGCCACGGAAGAGGACTTGGATTGGCGCCCAAAGACTTCATAGTCGCAAGAATGATCGGATTTTGGGGGGTACGGATGTTCAGGCCCTTGACGTCGGCAGGAGAGTTCACCGCCCTGACCGAGTTGGTCAGGCACCTGAAGCCGTTTTCCCAGTAGGCCAGAACGCGCATGCCCTGCTTTACCAGGAGGTCGCTGACTTCTGCGTTCACATCGCTGTCGTTAAAGGCCCAGGCAGCTTCAAAGTTTTCAAAAAGAAACGGCAGAGCCGTAATCCCCATTTTGGGCTCAAAACTGGCGAAAATACCAGCTCCTGCCACGGTCATCTGGATTGTTCCGATTCTGACGCCTTCAATGGCATCACGGTCCCCACCAAGCTGGCCGCCGGAATAAACCTCAACCTTGATTGTTCCGCCTGTTTTCTCCTCAACAATCTCCTTGAATTTCAGGGCTGCCTGGTGACGGGCAGTTTCGGGTGAAGTCACATGGGAGAATTTAATAACCTTTTCCTCCTGTGCCGCCCCTTCCTCCTGACCTTTCGCGGAGAGGGAGAAAACCATCAGCAAAGCCAGAAACAAGACCAACGAAAATTTTATCCTGCTTCTCATTTTTTGGTCCTCCTCATTTGAATTTAACCTATGTAATAGGTTATACATCCTACCTTTTAGCATATTTTTTGCTTATTGTCAAATTTTTTAAAAAACGATCCCTTCCGTACCGCCGGCCCGGTCAGAACCGGAGCCCCGATGTTTTTACACCGGGGCCCGGGGCTTCACTGTATCAGGTTTATTCTGTAAGATTTATGTACACCCAACCGGAAAGGAGGCCCGAATGAGCCGCGGCCTGCGCTGCCTGCTTTTGGCTTCAGCTCTACTTTGGCTGACCTCGGCGGTCCCGGCCCAAAGCGGGCCCGCGCCGCGCATCAAGGTGTTCGTCAGCGTCCTGCCCCAAACCTACCTGGCCGAACAGGTGGGCGGAAGGCGGATCAGCGTGGAAACCCTGGTGCAGCCGGGCGAAAGCCCGGTGACCTATGCGCCTAGCCCGAAACAGATGGTGCGTCTCGCCGAAGCGGACCTCTTCTTCCGGGCGGGAGTACCCTTCGAGAATGTGCTCATGCCCAAGATCGAGTCCTCCTTCCGGGACCTGAGGGTGGTGGATACCCGCCGCGGCATCCCGCTGCTAACCCACCACGAGGAAGACGAGCACGACCATGGGGGCGCCGAAGAGGGCCCGGATCCCCATGTCTGGCTCAGCCCTCCCCTGGCGCTCAAGATGGCCGAGAATATGCTCAACGCCCTGGTCGCAGCGGACCCCCCCGGGAAGCCTGAGTACGAAGCCAATTTCACGCGCCTGGCCCACGACCTCGAAGCGCTGCACCGGCGGCTTACGGAGGTACTGGCGCCGGTGCGGGGTAAGAAGATCTTCGTATTCCATCCCGCCTTCGGGTATTTCTGCGAAGCCTACGGCCTCGAGCAGATGGCCATCGAGAGCGGGGGCCGGGAGCCCAGTCCCCGGCAGCTGGCCCGCCTGATCGAGGCGGCCCGGGCCGAAGATGTGCGGGTGATCTTCGTCCAGCCCCAGTTCTCATCCCGGAGCGCCGCCAGCGTGGCCCGGGCCATCGACGGGGCGGTGGTGGCCATCGATCCCCTGGCCCGGGACTACCTCCGCAACCTCTCGGAGATGGCCGCGGTTGTCAAGTCCGCCCTGACGGGCGGTTAGGGAGATGCCATGACGCAAGCCCCGGATGTGATGTTCCACAATGTCAGCTTCGGCTATGATGTCGAGCCCGTGCTGGAGAAGGTCTACTTCAAAGTCTCGAGCGGCGATTTTCTGACCGTGCTGGGACCCAATGGGGGCGGGAAAACCACTTTACTCAAGCTGATTTTGGGCCTCATCAGGCCACACAAGGGTAAGATCGAAGTGTTCGGCAGGAGCCCGGAGAAGGCCCGGGCAGATATCGGCTACGTGCCCCAGCACCTGGATTTCGATCCCCGTTTTCCCCTTTCGGTGTGCGATGTCATCCTCATGGGACGTCTGGGAGGGCGCCCCTTCGGCCCCCACCGGCGGGAAGACCGGGAGGCGGCCTGCGCTGCCCTGGAAGAGGTGGACCTCCTGGACCTGCGCCGCCGGGGCTTCGGCGAGCTTTCCGGGGGTCAGCGCCAGCGGGTGCTGATCGCCCGTGCCCTGACCTCCTCACCCCGGCTGCTGCTTCTGGACGAACCCACCGCCAATATCGACCGGGACTCCCAGCGGCGCTTATATGAGCTCCTGGGTGAGCTCAACCGGCACCTGACCATCTTCATGGCCACCCACGACGTGGGCTTTGTCAGCAAATACGTGAAAAGCGTGCTCTGCGTGAACCGCAGCGTCCTCAAACACCCCACCAGCCGCCTGGGGGGCAAGTTGATCCGCGATCTCTACGGCAGCGAGATGTCCCTGGTCCAGCACGGCCAACGGGAAAAGGAGGGCTGAGACATGGCGGCCTTTTTTCACGATGTGAGCATGTTCGCCTTTCTCCGCTACGCCCTGCTCACCGGGCTGCTGGCGGCCATCGCCTGCGGCGTGGTGGGCAGTTATATCACCGTGCGGCGCATCAGCACCATCGCCGGGGCCATCGCCCACTCCACCCTGGCCGGCATGGGCGCCGCCCGCTACCTGGAACGCAGCATGGGCCTGACCTTCCTCACCCCCATGCACGGCGCCGTGGCGGCGGCTTTGCTGGCCGCGGTGATCATCGCCCTGGTCACCCTCTACGGCAAGGAACGGGCGGACACGGTTTTAAGCGCCGTCTGGTCCATCGGCATGGCTTTGGGGATCCTCTTTATCGCCAGAACCCCGGGCTACAACGAGGACCTCATGAGCTACCTGTTCGGCAACATCCTGATGGTCAGCCCGCGGGAGCTCTGGAGCATGGGGGCGCTGGATCTGGTCATTATCGGCTTCAGCCTGCTCTTCTACCGCCAGCTGGAGGCGGTCTGTTTCGATGAAGAGTTCGCCCGCCTGCGGGGCCTGCGTGTGGAGCTCTACTACATTTTACTGCTCTGCCTCACGGCCCTGACAGTGGTCACTTTGGTACAGGTGGTGGGAATCGTCATGGTCATCGCTTTACTGGCTTTGCCGGCTGCGGCGGCCGGCTACCTGACCCGGCAGCTGTGGCAGATGATGCTGGTGGCGGTGCTTTTCAACCTCTTCTGCATGACCGGGGGTCTCGCGCTGAGCTACCAGCCGGACCTTCCCGCCGGGGCCACCATCATCATCCTGGCCGGGATTCTCTACCTGCTGGTGCTGGCGGTCCGCAGGCTTCGCGGCCGGAAAAAGCGGCTCTCCGTGAAGTCCCCCGCCCCCCGCTGAGAAGCGGCGGCTCAGATCTCCCAGACCGGGGTGAGACCCATCTTCTCCTTGGTCTCCAGGAGGGTTTCCCGCACCACTTTGCGGCAGTGGGCGGCATTGGCGTCCAGGACTTCCCGCACTTCGGTGCGCCGGCCTTTCAGCTCCTCGCAGCGCTCCCGGATCGGATCCAGAACCTTCATCAGGTTGTCCATCATGATCTTCTTGCAGTCGATGCAGCCGATACCGGCGCCGGTACAGCCCGCGCGGATCTCCTCCAGCTGATCCGGAGCTGTCACCAGCTGGTGGTAGGAAAAGAGGTTGCACAGCTCCGGCGTGCCCGGATCGGAGCGCCGGATGCGGGCGGGATCCGTCTTGGCGATCCGGACCTTGGCCCAGATATCTTCCCGGCTCTCCATGAGGGCGATATAGTTGTTCTTGCTCTTGCTCATCTTGGCATCCCCGTCCAGGCCCTTGATACGGGGGGTGTCGGTAAGCAGGGCCTGGCACTCCGGAAAGACCGGGCCGTAGCGGACGTTGAACTTGCGGGCCACTTCCCGGGCGAACTCCACGTGCTGCACCTGATCCTCCCCCACGGGAACGACCTCACCCTTGTAGATCAGGATATCCGCGGCCTGGAGCACAGGGTAGTCCAAAAGTCCCACATTGACGTTGCGGCGGTTCTGTTTCGCCTTGTCCTTGAACTGGGTCATCCGTTCCAGCTCGCCCAGGGGCGTGACGGTGTTGAATATCCAGGTCAGCTCGGCGTGGCCGGGCACCTCGGACTGCACGAACACCTTCGTCTTTTCCAGGTCGAGCCCGCAGGCGTAGAGCCCCACAGCCATGTCGAAGACCATCTCCTGCATGGCACGAGGCTCGTACTGGATGGTGATGGCGTGGTAGTCCACCACGGAGAAGTAGGACTTGTATTTGTACTGCAGCTCCACCCAGTTGCGGACGGCCCCGTAGTAGTTGCCCAGGTGCAGAAATCCGGTGGGCTGGATGCCGGTAAACAAAACCTTCACATGTTGCTCCTTGCTGTCGGCGGCGGGCCGCCCTTTTTGCTCCTATGGTATAGGCCGCCTGAGGCGGAATGTCAACCTTCCACGATCCGCAACCGCGGCGTCTTCACAAGGTTCAACAGTTGGTCTAAATTTTCCGATGCATAGAAAGAGAAGCATCCAACGGGCGGCAGTCCCCTGAACCGCCCGGGGAGGAAGCAAGGTGCCCCAAAAGTACGAAGAATACCTCAAAAAGCTGCCGGTGATTCCCGATGTGGCTTCCAAGGTACTGTCCATCGCCGAAGACAAGATCGACATCTCTTTCAAGGAGCTGGAGAACATCATCAAGGTCGATCCCAGTCTGACCGCCAAGATCCTGAAAATCGCCAATTCAGCGCTCTACGCCCGGCAGCGGGAAATCTCCAGCCTGCAGATGGCCATCACCCTGCTGGGTTTTAAAAATATCAAGAGCCTGGTGCTGCTGGTCACCGCCTCGGGCAGCTTCCAGCAGCACCGCAGCACCGAGTTCTACCAGATTTTCTGGAAACACGCCATCATCACCGCCTTCCTGGGCCGGCACCTGTCTCTGCGCAGCGGCCGCAAGGAAAGCGCCGACGAGGCCTTCCTGGGCGGCCTGATGCACGATATCGGCCAGGCCGCCTTCTTCAACGCCGACCAGACCGGCTACAGCGAACTGGTGCAGAAAGCCATGAATGAGCCGGTACAGATCGAAGCTCTGGAGGAAGAAGCCTACGGCGTCGATCACCGGCAGGTGGGGGCCTCGGTGCTGGAAAACTGGAACTTCCCGGCCCGCTACGTGGACATTGCCCGGGAGCACACCAGCCTCAACATCACCTCCGAGCACAAGGCATTGATCATCATCCTCAGCCTGGCGGACCTCTTGACCGAGATTTTGGGCTTCGGCTTCGGTACCCCCGAAAAGGAGGTGCTGCTGGCCGGTTTCCTGCCCCACACCAGCCTGACCGAGACGGACATGGCCTACTACAAGAGCGGTTTCATGGAGGATTTGAAAAAAGATTCCCTGTTCCAGGAATGCCAGGCCCTGTTCGGCATCACCTAAAAAGTCAGGCGCACCTCATTGGAAGTGGCCTCGAGAATCAGAGCCGGCATCTTCCGGTAGGTATAGAGCACCCGCGCGCCCTCGATACTTTTGACCCGCCGGAAGTCGTTCAGACGCACTCTTAAGACCAACCCGGGCTCGGCGTCCACCATCAGGCCGTCCTCTTCCAAACGGAAAGCCACCCGCGCCCGGTCGATACGGGTGAGGACCTCATAGGCCTCCCGGATGGACATATAGCGCAGCCAGGGATAGTGCTCCCGGGTGAATCCGATCATCTGCTCCAGCCCCGCCTTCAGCTCCGGCCAGCTCTTGCCCTGGGAGCGGTGGGGATCGAAGAGGTCGTCGGCGTGGATAAAGTGGCTCCAGACCCCGGCGCCGCTCACCGCGGAAGCGATCCGCGTCCGGGCTTCCTCTGTGGGCAGGTAGCCCCAGGAGTTGCGGGGGATGAAGTAAAGCGAAGGGATTTTATCGTAGGTGCCGAACTCGGTGTGGGTCTCCTCGCCCTTGCCCGCCCTGAGGGCCGAGATCACCCGGATGGTGGGAAAGACCTCGTTCAGCGCGGCAATGCCCTCCTCCGAGATGATGTTGTTGGGGGCCACGTAGGCGAAGGGCAAGGTGTGCTCTCCGTAAAGCTGGATCCACTCCCTCCTCGCCTGCCTTAAGCCCTCCTCCATGTCCCGGCGGGAGGGCCAGCGTGCCAGATTGACCTCCGTTTTCCCGCTGGTCAGGCTCATATGGTTGTAGCCGTGAAAAGCGAGCTCGCTTCCGGACTCGAGAATCTCCTCTCCCATACGCACCGAAGCCAGGCCCTCGGCCACGTAGAACTCCCCCATGATGAAGGGCCGGGCGGTGCTGGCATTGTAGTTGAAGATCAGGAAGCTGGCATAGGGGATACTGTATTTAGAGAACAACGCCTTGATCTGGGGCCACCAGGTGCGGGTGTAAAACTCCGTGTCGGTGACCTTCAGGGGAGGCTTGATTACATTGAACATGGGCAAGGGCCAATCATCCAGGAACATGAGCCCGATGCCCGCGCTAACCGCCGCACCCACGGGCCGCAGGTAGAGGAAGGACTCCAGGATCAGACCCTGGAAATAACCGGCGTCGAAAAAGTTCCAGTTCCAAACCAGGCTGCGGCCCGCCTCTTTTTCCGCCGTCCACAACAGGGGCACCTTGCCCCCTCCATCGGTGGCCAAAATCTCGGTGCCCCGGGCGGGCAGGTTGCCGCCGGATTTCCAGGCCAGGGTCCGCTCCTGCGGCGCCAGGCCCTCGCCCAGCAGGAAGCCGGGACGGAAGCGGTAGCCCTGCTGCACGCCCGGGCGGGCGGTTTTGTTGCTCATGCCCAGGGCCGGGGCGAGCTTGGTGAAACGGCCTGCAAGCAAAGAGACCACCCCTCCCCCGTCCTCGAGATAACCTTCCAGCACCCTCGCCTCAAGACCCGCGTCGTCCGGCAAAATCAGGCCCACCGCCGTAAAACGGCGCAGGTCGCCGGGCAGCAGGCCGGGAAAATCGGCGGGCGGGATGATCTCGTAGGGCAGACGGGCCCGGTGCAGGACCGCGGCGGTGTATTCCAGTACTTTCACTGCAGCGGCATCGCCGGTCTGGGCCAGCAGCCCGATCAGCTCATCCTCTGCGGGGGGAAAGAGCGCCTCCTCGAGGAAGGCCTTCACGTTCAGCAGCAGCCGCACCCTGCCCCCCTCCTGGCGGTAGATGTAGCGGGAAAGGGCGAAGCCGCCGTTGCGGTTGGTGGTGATCACCGGGCTCGCCTCATAATCGCGGTCCCGGCGGCTCAGGGAGAGGTGGATTTTCAACTCCCGGTCCACCGGCACGAAGCGGTAGAAGAAGCGGGCGCTGTCGGTGTCCTGGGCGCCCTGCCATTCCACCATCTCTTTATTCTTGGCGGCCAGGGCGATCTTCCCCGGGTCGTCGGTCCAGTCCCCCAGGTAGAGCAGGCCCAGGCGGGAGAGGGTGGCGTTGAGCTCGGCCGGGTTCAGGTACTCCTTGTTGCGGCTATCCTGATAGGCTCCGAAATTGTCCAGCACGATCAGCTTGAGGCCGTCGTCCACGGCCCGGTTCAGGAACTCCAGGTAGGCCGCCGGCTCTTTCATAGCCGGCCCCCGGTACCAGCTGATCACGGCCCGGGTATTCTGCAGGGCGTAGGCCGGGGGCAACCCCCGGTCGATGTCCCAGTAGATCACCTCCAGACCCATCTCCCGAAGGGGCCGGGAGAGGTAGAAAAAAACCTCGTTCTCCTTCTCTGTCTGCCCCTCCGAGGACTTGTAGAGGGCCAGCACCCGGCCGCCCACCGCAGCAGGGAAGACCGCAGCGGCGGTCAGCAGCAGGATCAGGGCTGAGACCACGAAACGCTTCATGTTTCCGTCTCCTTACCTGGCAGGTTCAGGGCGCCAGCAGCCTCGGCAGGCGGGCTGAGAATCCCAGCCGGACAACCAAAGACCAGTAGTCGCTGTCATAGTCGGGCAAGGTCCAGGTGTGGTTGAACCCGGCGCCGAAGCTGTAGCTCGCTTCCCCGCGGGAGAGCTCCACGATGACCTCGCTTTCCATCTGCAGGTACTTGTTAATATCGCTAGAAAAGGCCTCGGAGGCAAAGTAGGCCAGATTGGCCCGGCCTCCCAGCCCCAGGCCGCCCTCTTCGCCCAGGTTGTTATAGGAATAGAAGGTCAAGCCGCCCCCGGCCACCAGCTCCTGGTCGGGAGTAAAATAGTCGGCTCCCCCCTCGCCGTTGGTATCCTGGTAGAGAAAATTAGCTGCCAGCGCCAGCAGGATGTCCGGCTTTTTTACCTTGAGGAATCCCAGGCTCGCCTCCTGGGCTCCCGCCCACATCAGGTTGCCGTCATCCCGGATCTTGGCCTGTCCGTAGGTACGCAGGTAGGAATTCTTGAGCGCCAGATTCTCCAGGAAGCTGAAGGATGTGGCCAAACCGAGCTCCCCGATGTGCTCGCGCACCCCCTCGATCCCCGGAGCCAGGGTCTCGGGGTGGCGGCGGAAGGCGTAGCCTCCGTTCAAGGTCAGGGTGGAGGAAAGGGGCAGCTCGGCGCTCAGCCCCAGGTGGAGCGCCGGCGGCTCGAAGCCGGCCAGGTAGTTCCCCACTTCCAGGTCGGGGTCGCTGATATCCTCATAGAAGCTGTGGGTAAAGGCCGCTCCGACAGCGGGGACCAGCTTGAGCCGGAGGGCGGGAAACTCCAGGGGTACGCTGAAATCCAGGTCGTGGACCTGGTAGGATGCTTGTTCCGCCGGGGGATTGGTAATCAGGATATGCTCGCCCGCATAGCGCAGGCCCAGGCCCCAGAACCCGCTGATCAGGTTCACAAAGGCGCCTTCGACGTGCACCGTCAGCTTCTCGCTTTCCGCCAGGGTGTAGCCCGTGAAGGTCAGGTTGTCGGCATGCTCGCGGGCCAGCTGGTTGTAGAGGCTGGTGACATTCTCGTACTGGGGGTCGGTGTAGTAAACCCGGCGGTAGTTCTCCATGGCCTGCTGCCAGTTTCCGTTCCACTCATAAATTTTCCCCAGCCGGAACACTGCCCGGATGTCCCAGGGGTCGATGGCCAGCACCTGGCGCAGCTGGAAGATGGCTCCCTCCAGGTCCTCCTCCTTGAGCAGGTAATCCGCCAGCTCGTTGCGCAGCAGGAAGGTGTTTTCCCCCAGGTAGTAGAAGGTGCGCACCAGACGACGGTCCAGCAGCACATGGAGCTGCGCCAGCTCTTCCCCGAGGGGCTCAATAATGCCGGGAAGCTCCTTCTCCAGGCCTTCCAGCACGGCCCGGGCCCGCTCGGCGTCTTCCTCGGGACTTTGCTTGAAAAAGACCTCCGCCGGCAGGCGCTCCGCGGAAAGCTCGGCGTAGAGGTCGGCCAGCTGCTGCAGGTGGGGCTGGTAGGCCGGAAGCTCAGGCCCGGCCGCCGTGAAGCCCGCGAAAGCCTCCTCCGCTTCACCTTCCCAGAGGCGGCTCACGAGCAGGGCGTAGGCGTAGACCGGCTCCGGCCGGCCCTTGCCCGCCGCCTTCTCCAGGCTGCGGCGGGCCGCCGACAGCTTTAGGTCGAAAAGCTCGATCTTGCCCAACACGTAGCGGGCCAGGGTCAGGCCCCGTTCTTCCGCCGAGCGCAGCTCCTCGAGGTAGGCTTTTTTATCCCACTGCCAGCGGTTGACCTGGATGAGGCCGGCGAACATCTCCTCTTCGGCCTGCTCCGCGGAGCGGACCCCCTCGATGCGCCCCTTGCTCTGCTCGTAGAGCGCGTGGTGGCCGGCAAAATCCTCGCTCAAAAGCTCGGCGGCCATGGTCAGCTCCGCCAGCTTATCCCCCGCCGCCTTCAGGCGCAGATAGGGGTCCTCTCCCTCCGGCTGAGGCGGCGGCTCGCCCTTGGCCTTGGCCTTTTCCGAGCCGGCCAGGAAGCTCAGGTAGCTTTTCTCCGCTGCTTCGTAGTCCGCCAGCCGGTCGTCCAGGGCCTTGCGCATGCCCGCCGCTTTCTCTCCGAGGCGGGTGAAGTAGTCCAGATAGAGATAACCATTGTCCAGGAGGGCATACAGCCGACCTGCATCCCCATCCATCTCCTGGAGGCTGCGGAAGGCGACATTGACCAGGATATCCAGGTACTCATCGATGGCTGCGCGGTTGAGGCCGTTCCAGAAGTAGGTTTGGGCTAGAAGCTCCCGCAGCTCCAGGTTGTCCGGGTCCTGCTCTAGGCGTGCTTCGTAGGCCGCCATGACCTCCATCTTCAGGCCCTGCTTTTCCGCGAAGATCCGCAATATCCGGTCCAGCCTCTCGGAGGGTATGAAAGTGGCCTCAATGCGGTCCGCGAGCCGCTCCGCCCGCGCCGCCTCTCCGCTGCGGATATAGGTGGCCTGCAGATCCAGATAGGCTGAGAGCTGCTCGGGAAACAGGCGAATAATCTCCCTGCGCACCGCCGCACCCCGCTCCGGGTAGCCGGCGATGTCGTAGATCCGCGCCAGCTCTTCCAGGCGGGCCGCTTCGTCGCCGGCGCTCTCCCGGGCTTCCTGGAAATAGCCGTCTGCCTGGACCTCCCGGCCCGCCCAGAGCATGTTCAGCCCCAGGTTCACCAGCAGCTGCAGGTCCCCCTCGAAATAGGTAAGCCCGTCCTTGAAAAAGGCGCTGGATTCCTCGTAGCGGCCGGTCCAGGCAGCCACCTTGCCCGCCTCGACCCAGGTGTCCAGGCGCCGGGGGTCGTTCAGCAAAAGCTCGCGGTAGATCTCGAGCCCTTCGGTCACATCGCCCTTCCAGATCCGGTTCTTGGCCCGCAAAAGCTGCACCCTCGCATCGGTGGGCGCCATGATCTGGGCCCGTTTCAGGTATTTCAGGGCGCTCAGGTAGTCGCCCAGCAGGGTATAGACCAGGGAGAGCTCGACATAGGCCTCGATGTTCTTCGGATCGTCACGGATGACGATCTCGTAGTCCTCCAGGGCCCGGAAGGGGATATCCCGGGAGCGGTCCGCCAGATCCGCGGGAAAGACCGCGGGCAGGGGGCTGCCCGGGAGACGCAGGCCGCCTTCCTTCCTGACCAGGAAGAAGCAGTCCAGGTAAAAATAAAACTTGCTGTCAAAGCGGCGCTGTTCCGCCACCTCGAACTTCAGGGTATGCCGGCCTGATGCCAGCTCCACCTCTCCGACCCGGTTCCAGTAGTAGGAGGGAGTGTAGGAGCCGGCCAGGGCGGTGTCCTCCCGGTAGACCGGCACGGCTTCTTCTCCGTCCAGGACATAGCGGAAGGGGGAAGCGTAGGAGGGCAGAAGGTCGTCTCCGGGGCCCGGGGGAGTGCCGCCGTACCAGAGCTCGTAGGTTCCTCCCTCTTGCAGTGTGAAGATATAATCCGCGTAAAAAGCCGCCCCCCCCTGGAGTCCGGTGATGCGGTTGAGCTGCAATGTCCGGGAGCCGGAGCAGCTGTAGTTGAGGATGGGTTCCTTGTTGAAGTTGGTGGACACCGCGTCCTCCCCCTCGATAAATACCAGGTTGGGATTCTCCTCGGGAAAGCTGGGCGCGACCCGCTCTTCCGGCACGGCTTCCTCGATCGGCTCTTCCTCCACCGCCGGCTCGCTCTTCTTGGCCCACAGCAGGTGGGCGGTTGAGGCCAGCAGCAGGATCAAAATCAAACTACGCTTGGTGGTCCGGGACATGGTAACTCCTTTTCGCTTGTTTTTGGAATTGTTCTGTACTATGATACGGGCATACTGGATCGGAAAAGATGCACATTCACAAACCTGTTCTGAAAATAGGCGAGGTCGCCTTCTTCTCTCTACTTATCGGCGCCCTGAATCTTATTTTCATGGATAATCCCGGCTTTTTCCAAGGCTTTTTCAATCCCTATCCGGCCCTGGCCCTGGTGGTTTCCCTGCTCTACGGCAAATCCTACGGCTTTTTAAGCCTGGCCTGCTCCACGGCGGTGATCGCTTTGCTTCTCCCCCCGATCTCGGGGCTGCTTCACCCGGAACCGGCCGTTCATTACAGCGAGGCCTGGGAAGCTCTCGGCAAGATCGCCCTTCTGCCCCTGGGGATCAGCCTGTTGGGAGTCTACCTCTTCGGCATCATCCGCGACTCCTTCGTCTCCCGGCTGCGCAAGGCCAAAACATCCCTGAAAACGGTCAGCCGCCAGAAGGGCCAGCTCAACCGCCAGAGCCGCGCACTGATCCGGGTCAACCAGGAACTGGAGGAGCGCATCAACCGCCAGCAGGATTCCATTACCGCCCTCTATACCCAGATTCAGGAGCTCCACAGCCTGAGCCTGAACAAGGCGCTGGAGGCCATCCTGGCCACGGTGCGCAAGTTTTCCGGCGCCCAATCCGTTTCGGTTTGGGAATACCGCGCCGGCGCCAAGGAGCTGCTCCTGGCCGCCAGCCTGGGCTGGGAGGCCGCCGGAGACGTGGCCACCGTCATCCCCGTGGATCAGAGTATCGAGGGCTGGGTAGCCCGCAACAATCTTGCTTTCTCCGTCAAGATGCTGATCCAGTACGAAAACCTGCGAAAAATGGATTCCGGGCGCAACCTGATGACCTTCCCCATAGCACCGGGCCGCAAGATGTGGGGGGTGCTGAACATCGAGAAGATGCCCTTTCTCAAATACAACCTCTACACGGAGAAGATCCTCCAACTTATCATCGCCCTGGCCGAACCGGCGCTGGAGCGGGCCATCGAGTATGACGCTTTGACCCGGCAGGCGGAAACCAATCCCTTCACCGGGCTGGCCAGCTTTTCCCAGTTCTACTCCCTGCTGCAAACGGAGCTCAAGCGCACCATCCTGCAGCAGGGAACTTTGAGCATAATCATCCTGGAGCTGGCCAATTTTTCCGCCCTGGTGGAAGAGCACGGGCGTGAGAACGCCTACTCCGTACTGGTCACCATGATCGAGAAACTGAAAAGCCTCTCCCAAAATAAGGCCTCTTTTTTCCATTACAAGGCCGAGAACCAGCTGGCGCTGCTGTTTCCGGCTCTGGATTATGACGGCACCTCTTTGTTCTGCCTGGACACCCTGGAGGCAATCAACACGAAAACCTGGAAGCTGAACGATCAGCAGCTCCACCCGGAGCTGGTACTGGGCTATGCTTCCCTGGGGGGCGGCCAGCAGACGGCGGAGGACCTGTTGGAATCCGCCGAGAACCTGCTGGAAATGCAGAAGCTTTAGGGGGCGGGTTTGCCACACTCCTCGTTCGATATCTTTCGCCGCCCCGCCGACGGCTACCGGCCGTCCACCGCGGGCAGCGCCTTGCGGGCCCTGGGCGCCGATTTAGCGCCCAGGGAGATCTTCATCTACCGAGCCACCTCCGCCAAGCCCCTGGATGAGGAGCCGGTGGACCTGGCGGCCATCGAACGGATCCTCTCCCGGCCGGACCTGGACGTGGAAACCAATATCATGCTCATCAATCTCTTCCAGCGGCTGGTGAAAGACCCGGACAGCGAGGTAGCGCTGTTCGCCGCCGAAAGCATCAACACCATCGAGAACCGCTACAACCGGAGTATCGAGAAACTGAAGCGCTCCATCTCTCCGGACAAGGAAAGCCGGCTGGCCCGTCTCTACTACGAGCTCTCCCTGCTGCACGAAGAAAGCCTGTCCTTAAAAAAATTCTACCTGCGGGAAGCCTTCTCCCACCTCCACTCCCTGGAAAAGAGCGGCAGACTGGAAAAGGAGGAAGTCGCGCTGCTGGTCCACGTGCTCCTGGACCTGAACCTGGAAGACCATGCCGAGCACAGCCTGAAGAAATACGCCCGGGAGGAGGATCCCTACTCCCTGCTGCTGCAGGCGGAGATTGCCTTCCGGCGCAGGGATTTCATCCGGGTCCTGCAGGTCACCACGGAGCTCTCCCAGCACCTGGATGATCTCGACGAAGCGGGCCGCCTGGTGCTGGCCACCTGGCTGGAGATCTAGATGGCCGCCCCCCGGGTTTGCCTCATAATCGAGGGCTCCTACCCCTATATCACCGGCGGGGTTTCCGCCTGGGTACACCAGCTCATCAGCGACTCGCCGGCCATCGACTTCTCCATCTTCTCCCTCTCCCCGGAAGCGGACCAGCCCCTGCGCTACCAGCTGCCCGGGAATGTCCGGGAGCATGTCGACATGGTGATCTCCCGGCGCGGCCGCTCCCGGGGACGGCTGAAAAACAGCCGGCGCCTGTTCGAGAATCTGCATCATATCCACAAGCAGCTGGAGACCGGCTCCGCCCCGGATCTGCAGGAGCTGATCGCCGGCCTGCCGGCGGGCTATTTCCTCTACCAGGACGCCATCAAGAATGAAGTCGCCTGGCAGATGCTCACCGCAGGCAACCGCCGGCACAACCCGGTCTATCCCTTTGCCGATTATTTCTGGTCCTGGAAATCGGCGCATGACATGATCTTCACCGCCCTGGGCTCCCCTGCTCCCCAAGCCGACCTCTATCACGCCGTGTCCACCGGCTACGCCGGCCTGGCGGCCTGCGCGGCCAAGATCAAAACCGGCAAGCCCTATATCCTGACCGAGCACGGGCTCTACCACAAGGAACGGGAGATGGAGATCAAGCGGGCCAGCTTCGTTCGCGGCTACCAGCGGGACATGTGGACCAAAATCTACTACGGCCTCAGCCGCCTGAGCTACCGCTATGCCGACCTGATCATCGCCCTCTTCGAATACAACCGCCAGCGCCAGATCGAGCTGGGCGCGGACAAGAACAAGACCCGGGTCATTCCCAACGGCATCGACGTTCAGCGCTACGCCGCCGTGCGGCGGGAAAAGCGGGAGGGCTTCCACGTGGGCCTGGTGGGGCGGGTGGTGCCCATCAAGGACATCAAGACCTTCATCACCGCCGCCAAGATCATCACCGAATCGATTCCCGAAGCCCGCTTCTACTGCATCGGGCCCACCGATGAGGACGAGGCCTACTATGAGGACTGCCGGCTGCTGGTCAAGAGCTTCAAGCTGGAGGAGCGCTTCACCTTCACCGGCCGCCAGGACGTACGGGAGTACTACGCCTTCCTGGACGCATTGATGCTCACCAGCGTCCGGGAGGCCCAGCCCCTGGTGGTTTTGGAGGCTTACTGCGCGGGTGTGCCCGTGGTTTCCACCCGGGTGGGCAATGTACCCGAGCTCCTGGATTTCGACGAGCGCTTCCTGGCCCCCTCCAAAGACCCCGACAAGCTGGCCGCCGGGGTGAGCTACATCCACGGTCACCAGCTGGAGGTGCAGAAGCTTGTCAGCCGGAACCGGGAGACGGTACTCAAGTTCTACGACCGCAAAGAGGTCCACCGCACCTATCAGAATCTCTATCACAGCATGACGGGAGCTTGAGTATGGCGGGAATCGGATTCGAGCTGCAGAAAATCTTAAAGGAAGGGGGACTGGCCGGATTTTTCAAAGTGGCCCTGGCCGGGATCATCATCGTGGCCGGCCCCTGGATTCTTTCGATCATCGGCATCTTTCTTATCGGGCGTTTCGCCGGCTTCGTGCTGGCGGAAGGACGCAGCCTGTTCATGGGCGTGATCATCTACAGCTACGCTTTTTCCCTCTTCATCTTCGGCGGAACCCACTACGTGTTCACCCGCATGGTGGCGGATATCATCTATTTGGAGGAACGCCGCGAGGCAGGGGCCGCCCTGGTGCTGTTCGCGGTCCTGATCACCGCCCTCTCTTTACCGGTGTCCCTGATCGCGGCAGCCCGCCTGAACGCCGGCGCGCTGCCCGCCTTGATCCGCCCCGGATTGTTCAGGCTGGGGGCAGTGCTCTTCTTCACGGTGATCAACCTGACCTGGCTGCTGATGATCTTCATCTCCCTCTCCAAGCGCTACCTGGCCATCTTCATCATCTTCCTGGCCGGCATCTCCGCTTCCGTGGCCGGGGTCGTGGGACTGGGCTCACAGCTGGGACTGGGGGGGGCCATGATCGGGTTCGCCGGGGGGCAGTGCCTGACCACTGTGCTGCTATTTGTGCTCTCCCTGCTGGAGTGCCCGCCCGGCCGCTTCGGTTCCGCAACCCGCAGGCTGGCCGCCTATTTTCCCAAGTACCGCTACCTGTTTCTGACCGGCCTGTTCTACTACTGGGGCATCTGGATCGACAAGATCGTTTTCTGGTTTGCCTGCGGCACCCCGGTGCCGGGAACCTTCATCCGGCTCTTCGACGCCTACGACATCCCGGTATACCTGGCCAATCTCACCATGATTCCGGGGCTGGTCTATTTCATCGTCGTCGCGGAAACCAACTTTTACGTCCGGCTCAAGAACTTCCTGCTGGCTCTTTCCCACGGCCGCCTGGGCATCATCCTGGAGCAGAAAGCGCGCCTCCGCACCGAGATGCGTACCAGTCTCGGCGAGCAGAGCCTCTTTCAGGGGGTGCTCACCGTTTTCCTGCTTCTGGCAGCCCCCGCCCTTTGCGCCGCCCTCTTCGCCAACAGCGTGGACTCAGGGATTCTCCGGCTCACCCTGATCGCCGTGTTCTTCCACCTGCTTTTTCTCACCACTCTGACCATGCTCTTTTACCTGGAGATGTACGCCCGGGCCTTTCTGGCCAGTGTTATCTTTTTCGCCGTCAACCTGGCGGGCAGCCTGATCACCGTCAGGCTGGCGGGAGGCCTGTTCGGACTGAGCTATCTGCTTGGCGGCATCTCCGCCTCACTGGCAGCCATGGTCTTCCTGCATCAGGATCTAAAACGAATCGAGCGCCTGATTTACGCCCGCTACAGCTCGGACTGATTGCCGCGCTGCTCCTTCTCCGTATCCCGGATATCAGCGTAACCGTGGAATGTGAGCGGCCTGCTCTCCGCTTCCCGGATCTCCCTGAATCTCCAGGGAAGGCTGTCCGGGTTGTTTTCCATAAAGCGCCGGGACTCTTCGAACTCGCTGTAAAGCAGGGGCAGACTTAAAGCCGGGGACATCCCCACCACCCGGTCGCGCCCCGCGTCCTTGGCCAGGTAGAGCATACGGTCGGCCCAGACGAATAGCTCCCGGGCGTCCGCGCAGGCAGCCCCTATCTCTTCACCCAGTCCCTGATACAATCCGACGCTCACGGTACCCACATTTGTTTCCCGCCAGCGGGCCAGACCCGCCGTTAGCCTGTCCTGAAAACCCTCTTCCTCCTCGCCCCCGGCATCCTTGCGCGCCATGATGTAGGTAATCTCCTCCATCCGCTCGGTGAAGTCTTTGGCCAGCATCTCCCCGACGGCAACGCGGATACGCTCCGCCAGGCGGAAGCCGCTGTCCGCATCGCCTCGCAGGATAATCAGGATCTCCTCGCCCCCGAAGCGCACCGCCGTGTCCTCTTCGCGCAGGGTGGAGCGGACCAGCCGGGAAAGCTCGCGCAGGTACTCGTCGCCGAAATCGTGCCCCTGGGCGTCATTGATGACCTTGAAATGATCGATATCCAAAATCAGGAAGCTCAAGGCCTCCTTCGCCTCATGGCAGGCGCGGTACAGTTCCGGGATAAAGCGCAGGTACTCGTTTTTGGACACCAGGCGGGTGAGCTGGTCGATCTCGTCGAAGTCTTTTCTCAGCTCCACCCGCAGGGAAGGCTTCTCGGCGCCGATTTTCTCCCGGAGCCGGCTTTCCTCGGCGGCGGCATAGACGACATCGCCGCCGCAGACAAGCAGGGGGCTGTCTTCGGCGCTGATGAAAAAGTCCAGGAGGTCGACGAGACCGTAAAGAATCTCCAGGAAGAGACGCTGGGCTTCCGCCCTGGCTTTCTCCAGCAGCCGTTTTTCCCTGGGCACGGCCTCCAGGTAGCCGGCTATCTGCCGGATCACCGCATCGCCCCGGAAATTGACGAAGGCGCTCCGTTCCAGCCGGTCGGCAATTACCGGGTTTCCGGAGCGCAGCTGCGCCCGGTCCGGCACGACCCTGGCCAGCAGGGCCAGCAGCTCCTGCACCAGGGTGTAGAGGGGGGGACAGGAAAAGCTGTCCTGCCGGGAGGCCTTTACCGCCGTGTGACCGAACCCGTGAATCACGTGGTTGCGCATCTGGTTGACCCGCTCCACGGTTTTCCTGCCGGCAGCGGTCTCTGTAAAACTCGTGGGATAGTCGGCCCGGCTCAAGCCCATCTCCTTCTCGAAATAATCGATCTCCTTCAGATAGGGCGTAAACAGCCTGTCCCGGATCAGCGGCCAATCCTCCCGCAGGCGGGTGAAACCCTTCTTCACCTCGAAGGCGGACCCGGTGAGGGGATCGGCGAGCTGACTCAAGATTTCAGCATCTAAGGCGGCCAGCAAAGAGGCGACGATTTCATAGAGCAGGATCACCGGCGCCAGGGGATCACGCAGGGAAATCTTCCAGAGCAGGCTGAAAAAATCGGGCCGCCTGAGCAGGCCGGCCTGACGGAATTCCTGGCGCCGGAAGATGTTCTGGTGAAACCAGAACAAGGGGGTGTAGTCCCCGCGGATGATCCTGGCGATCCGGGAGCCGGGAAAGGCGTATTCCAGGATGGTGAGAATTCCCTCGAACTCGATCTCCAGGTCCCGGGCGGGGGGTTCAGCTTTTGCCTCCTCCTGCGGCTCTTCCTTTTCTTGCGGCTCTTCCCTATCTTCCGCTATCTCAGCCGGCGCCCCGTTTATGCCGGCATCCTCAGCGTCGACGGCCGTTTTCTCGGCCGGCGTGATGACCGCCTCCGCCTTGAGAATGCGGTCGGGAGCCAGGTCGAGAAAAGCGTATATTCGTTCGGCGATTTCGTGGGCGGATTCCTCCCGGCGGAAGACTCCCAGTATCTTCAGAAGGGCGGGATAAAGATGATGGGCGAAATATTTCAGGCGCACATAGAGGGCCAGGAACTCTTCCACCGCCTGGTCGATCCGGCGGTAAACCTGGGAAAGCCTGTCGCCGCCGGTATAGATGCGCACGTAGATCGATTTAACCAGGGCGCCCACATTACCGACATGCCCTTCCACCAGCTCGAAGGACGCCCCGGTTATCAGAGCCAGGCGGTAGACGGCGATCACCGTTTCGCGCAGGTCGAAGATATCGATGCCCCGGCGGTGTTCGAGCTTGTAGCGGAGATAGGAGAGGGTATCCAGGAGGCGGGCATCGTGATGATTGAAGGACTCCAAAAGCTCAAAACCAAAGGGTTCCCAGATCAACAGGTCATGCTTGAGATCACCCCGGATCGAAGATCCCCGGTCGGTGGCCCGCCTGAGGAAATCTCCCCCCCGGAGGAGGAAATCGGCTGTCCGCCGGATCTCCAGTAAAGTGCGGGAGACACTGAAATCGGCGGCGGTGTTGTGCGGCGGCTGATCCCGCAGCAGGCAGCGGGCGAACCGCCGGTTGATCAGGTCCCGGCGGGGGTGCAGAAAGGCGAAAAAGCTTGCCAAAAGCTCCCGGGCGCCGCAGATATCGAAGCCCTCGGCGCTGGCATAGCCGTCGATCTTGAGGCGCAGCCGCCAGGAGGGGCGCTTGCTCTGCCGCGCTTCTCCCAGACGCAGCCTTTCCTGGTAGCGCCGGGTTCGCTCCGCATCGGTTTTCTCCTCCCCCGGCGGAGCCGGCCGGGCCGACGCATCGTCACTTCCGTCCCGCAGGGCCTCTGCGGCCCGGTGAAACTCCTGGTAGAGGCGGCGGCGTTCCTGCTCGCTCAGGTCCCTGTATTCTGCCATGCTGTTCTTTAAGTATAGCTCAAGAGCCCGTAATTGTCCCGGCCTTTCACCCCTGCCGGGCCCGCGGGGCCGGCGCGGGCCTTGATGCGATCCCGGTTATGCGACTACTCTGTGCGCATGGCCCTGCGCACCCATCCAAAGGAGATCCTCTCCGGCCCCATCCTCAAGACCCTGCTCAAGCTCTCCATCCCCAACATCATCGCCATGTCCTTCCACACCGCCTTCAACTTCGTGGACCGGCTTTTCGTCTCCCGCCTGGGCGAGCTGGAATTCGGCGCCCTGGGCATGGCCTTCACCGTCCAGAGCGTGCTGATCGCCATCGGCTCGGGAACCGGGATCGGCACCGCCTCCCTGATCGCCCGCTACATCGGGGCCGGGAAGCAGCGGGAGGCAAACAACGCCGCGGAGCACACCCTGCTGATCATCCTGCTGCTTGCCGTTTTGATTTCCCTCTGCGGGCCTTTGCTGGCCCCCTCCTTTTTCCGCCTCCTGGGAGCCTCTGAGGCCATGCTTCCCTATATCCTCGGCTACATCAACATCATCCTCTACGGCAGCTTCTTCCAGCTCTTCACCATGATCGGCAACGGCATCCTGCGGGGGGAGGGAAACACGGTCACCCCCATGCGGGTCATGGTGTCCGGCACCCTGATCAACATTGTCCTGGATCCGGTGCTGATCTTCGGCTTGGGACCCCTGCCGGCACTGGGGGTGCGGGGCGCCGCTTTGGCCACCGTGGCCGGGAGGGCCGTCAGCAGCGCGATCCTGGCGGTCGCCCTTTTTAAGGGGCGGAACATCGTCCGCCTGGAGAGCTTGCGGGACGTCCGCTTGTTCCGCTTCGACACCGGCATCATCCGGGGAATCTTCGGCGTGGGCGGGCCCACGGTGGTCTCCCATCTCACCCACAGCCTGGGTTTGAGCCTGCTCTTTGTGATCATCCGCCCCTACGGCGACATGGCCAAGGCTGCCTTCACCATGGGCTTCACCTATCAGCAGATCGCCATTTTACCCCTGATCGGGCTGGCCAGCGGCAACATGACCATGACCGGCCAGAACTACGGGGCCCGCAACATGGAAAGGATCGCCCGGATTTTCAAGACCGCCTTGCTCTTCAGCCTGGCGCTGATCTCCTGTTTTTCCCTGATCTTTATCCTAACGCGGGGAATGCTTCCCCGTATTTTCAGCTCCAATACCGAGGTCATCCGCATCGGTAAAACCCTGCTTTTGATATTCAGTGTCGGCTTCCCCCCCCTGGCGGGGCGTATCATGCTGACCGGCTTTTTCCAGGGCCTGGGCCGGGGTTTTCGGGCGTTGTTTCTCAATCTCTCCCAGATGGTGCTCTTCGCCATTCCCCTGGCGCTGCTGCTCTCCCGCCTGATCGGCCTGGAGGGCGTCTGGACCGGGATGGTGCTGGGCAACCTCTTGAGCATGCTGCTGGGCCTGGTCTGGGCCCGCCGCGCCCTGCAAGGCCTGCGCGCGTAGCGCGCGTAGCGCGCGCAGCGCACTATGGGCGCCATGCGGCCGGGGCGTTTTTCTTGCTTTTGCTTTTCGCATTCACTAATCTGATACTAACACCGCAAGAAGTCTGAAGAAGGAGGGACCTATGAGACGCACACAGCTATTGGCTCTGAGCCTGGTTGTGATGGTGCTGCTCCCGAACCTGCTGTTCGCCCGGGGCAGTCAGGAGACGCCTCCGGCGCTGAAGGGGCCCGTGACGGTGGCTTCCAAGATCGATACCGAGGGCGCCCTGCTCGGCCAGATGATCGTGGCCATGCTCGAAGCCAACGGTTTCGAGGCGGTGGACCGCACCGAGTTCGGCCCCACCGATGTGATCCGCAAGGCCATTATCTCAGGCGAGATCGATATCTATCCCGAATACACCGGCAATGGGGGCTTCTTTTTCGGAACCTCGGATTCCGACATCTGGAAAAACCCCCAAAAGGGCTACGAGGAGGTCAAGCGTCTGGACCTGGAGGCCAATGACATCGTCTGGCTCCAACCCGCTTCGGCCAACAACACCTGGGCCATCGCCGTGCGCCAGGACCTGGCGGATCAGCACGGCCTCAAGACCCTGGAGGACATGGCCCGCTATGTCAACGCCGGGGGGGACATCAAGCTGGCTGGAAGCGAGGAGTTTACCAGCCGCCCGGACTCGCTGCCCGCCTTTGAAGCGGCCTACGGCTTCTCATTACGCAAAGACCAGCTGCTGATACTGTCCGGTGGCAACACCGCCATGACCGAAAAAGCCGCCGCGGAAGGCACCGACGGCGTGAATTTCGCCATGGCCTACGGCACGGACGGGAACCTCGCCGCCCTGGGACTCTGGGTGCTGGAGGATACCCTGGGGGTGCAGCCCGTGTACGAGCCCGCGCCCATCATCCGCCGGCAGGTCCTGGACGCCTATCCGGAGATTGCCGACATCCTCAAACCCGTGTTCGCCTCCCTGGACCTGGTCACGCTGCAGAGCCTGAACGCCAAGATCGCTGTGGAGGGCCGGGCGGCGGCTGCCGTCGCGCTGGAGTATCTCAAAGCCCGGGGATTCCTCTAAAACCTGCGTGCTGTTGCGGCCGAGCGTTAAAGCGGACAAAGTTCTCCTGTCAGGCGCCGTTCTCGGCGCCTGTGCTTTCTTTCTGACCTTTCTGTCTTTGCGCCCCAACCGGCTGGTGCGGGGGGAGCCCTACGCCGTTTGGCAGACCGCGGCCTGGCCGGCGGCCGCGCTTTTGGCCTTGCTTTGGATCCTGGCGGCGGCTGCCGCACTTTTACCCCTGCGGCGGGAGCGGCGGCCTTTCCTGGCCGCAGCGGCCGGCAGCCTGATTATCCTCTGTATCCTCGTCTTCACCGCCCTGGGCGGCGGACGCCTTATCGCGCCAGAAGACGCCCTCTCCCGCCTCTCCCTGGGCGCCGGGGCCTGGCTGATGCTCGTGTCCGCCGCCCTCCTGCTTTTGAAGTCCGGCCGCGACCTGAAGCGTCCCGCCGGGCGGCTGGCCGGCAGCCTGCTCATCGCGGGCGTCCTGGCCGCGCTGGTGCTGCTGCTGGCCTCAGGCAGGCTGAACGCCCTCGGCATTGTCAAGGAGTACCAGGTGCGCTCTTCCCGCTTCCTGGGCGAGCTGACCCGGCACCTGCTTCTCTCCCTGGGGGCGGTAGCCGCGGCGGTGGCTATCGGTATTCCCCTGGGGATCACCAGCTACCGGAAAAAGCTGTTCCGGCGCCCCATCTTTTTCGCGGTCAACAGCATCCAGACCATTCCCTCTCTGGCCCTGTTCGGCATCATGATCGCCCCCCTCTCAGCCCTCTCCCGGAACCTGCCCTTTCTGCGCGCCCTGGGAATCCGCGGTATCGGCTGGGCGCCGGCCCTGCTGGCCCTGACCCTCTACGCTCTGCTCCCGGTGACCCGCAACACCTACACCAGCCTCGATATCCTAGATCCCGCCGCCATCGAAGCGGGCCGGGGCATGGGAATGAGCCGCCTGCAGCTGCTTTTCCGGGTGGAGATACCTTTAAGCGTTCCCATCATCCTGGGGGGGGTGCGCATTGCCCTGGTGCAGGCCATCGGCAACACCACCGTCGCCGCCCTGATCGGTGCGGGGGGGCTGGGAACATTCGTCTTTCAGGGGCTGGGCCAGGCGGTGCCCGACCTGATCCTCCTGGGGGCCCTGCCGGTCATCGCCCTGGCCACGGCTGCGGACAGGATCATGCGCCTGTTCATAGCCTGGATCACCCCCCGGGGCCTCAACCGCCGGGAAGGGAGGCAGGCATGATCGAGCTCGCCGGGGTGAGCAAGCTCTACCAGGACGTTCCGGCGGTGCGGGACCTGAGCCTGAAGGTAAGCGCCGGAGAGGTCTGCGTGTTGATCGGGCCCTCGGGCTGCGGCAAGTCCACCACCCTTAAGCTGGTCAACCGCATGCTGGAGCCCTCCTCCGGCCGCGTGCTGATCAGGGGCCGGGACGTCCACAGCTTCAGGCCTGAGCTGTTGCGCCGGCAGATCGGCTACGTGATCCAGAGCATCGGCCTTTTTCCCCACATGACGGTATCGGAAAACATCGCCGTGGTGCCCCGCCTTTTATCCTGGCCCCGTGAAAAGATCCGCGCCCGCAGCGAGGAACTTCTGGAGCTGGTGGGATTGAAAAGCGCCCAGTACGGAAGCAAGCTGCCCTTCGAGCTCTCCGGAGGCGAGGCCCAGCGCATCGGGGTCGCCCGGGCCCTGGCGGCGGATCCCCCCATCCTGCTCATGGACGAGCCCTTCGGGGCGGTGGATCCCCTCAACCGGGAGCTGCTGCAGTCCGAATTCGCCCGCATCCAGGCACGCCTGAAAAAAACCGTGCTTTTCGTTACCCACGATCTGGACGAAGCAATCCGGCTGGCCGACCGTATTGCCCTGATGCGGGACGGCCGTCTGGTCCAGCTGGACAGCCCGGAAGATTTGCTGGCCCACCCGGCGGGGAGCTTCGTGCGATCCTTCGTGGGCGCCGACCGGGCCCTGAAACGCCTCTCCCGTTTTCCCGTGGCTGACTTCATGTCCCCGGCCCGGGCGGTGCGGCTGGAGGAGGAGCTCACATCCCAGCTGGAGGCCGTCCGGGGCCAAACCCACTTCCTCTGGGTGGTGGAAGAAAACCGCCCCTCGGGCTGGATCGAGGTTCCCCCCGCCGGCCGGGCCATGCCTGACCACCCGGAAGACCTGATCACCCGCTTCGACTGCAGAGAGCTTGCGGTGAACCGGGAAGCCACTCTGCGCTCCGCCCTTTCCCGCATGCTCGGCCAGGGCGTGAAGGCGGTGCCGGTGATCGACGGCAATGGGCAGCTGGTGGGAGAGATCAGCCTCAAAAGCATCGAGGCGGTCACCGAAGAGGGCAGCCGGTCGTGAGCAACAGGTGGCGCCTGTTTTACATCCTGCTCCTGGCCGCTTTCTTCGTGCTGCTGATGTCTTTCAATCAGCTCTGGGAGCTCGTCCTGGGACGGATCTTCCCCGCGGAGCAGGAGCTGATCTACCCGCGGGCCGGCTTGCTGCAGCTGGTGGGAGAGCACCTGCTGCTGGTAACACTTTCCAGCCTCGCCGCCGTAACCGCCGGCGCGGGCATCGGCATCTTCGTCACCCGCCGGGCGGGCAGGGAGTTCCTGGAGCCGGTGGGGGACCTCACCTCCCTGGCCCAGACCTTTCCCCCGGTGGCCATCCTGGCCCTGGCGGTCTCCTCCCTGGGCTTCGGCTGGAAGCCCACGGTGGTGGCGCTTTTCCTCTACTCCATATTACCCATCCTGCGCAACACCGTTTCCGGCCTGGAGGCGGTCGCCCCGGAGGTGCTGGAGGCCGCCCGCGGCATGGGCATGACTCCCGCTCAGCGCCTGGTTCGCATCGAGCTGCCCCTGGCCCTGCCGGTAATCCTGGCGGGCATCCGCATTTCTGTGGTGATCAATGTGGGCACCGCCACCATCGGCGCGGTCATCGGCGCCGGGGGGCTGGGGACGCCGATCATCGCCGGCCTGGTGCGGGAGAATCCCGCCCTGGTGCTGCAGGGCGCCCTGGCCGCCGCTTTACTGGCCTTCAGCCTGGACCAGCTGATCGCCCAGGTCGAGAAGGCCCTGGCGCCCGCGGCCGGGCGCCGGGCAGGCCGCTGATCCCCGTCAGGGCCACCACGATCAACAGACCGCCGCAGATGATCTTGACGGTCAGCGGGTCATTGAAGAACGCAACGCCCAGGGCGGCGCCGAAGAGAATGCGGGAGGCCGAGACCAGGGCCCCCGGCGCGGCGCCGATGTAGCGGTAGCCCCAGGTCAAAGTAATCTGTCCCAGCAGGGCGGCGAGGGCGCAGAGCAGCATCAAAAACATGATTTTCAGATCCGGGAGCACGAAAATGGGCAGCACCGCCAGCCCGCTCAGGACTGTACCGATGGCCATCACGTAGAAGAGAATCAGGGAGGTGGAATCGTACTTGCGGGTCTCCCGCAGAGTGGTGACGGAAAACCCGGCCAGGAGCCCCGAGCCCAGGGCCAGGAAATCCCCGGCCCGGATAGTGCTGAAATCCGGCACCACCACCAGATACATGCCGGCAAAGGCGATCAGCAAAAAGCCGTAGAGCCGGCGGCGCGAGGGCTCATGGTTGATCCAGGGCGCCAGGAGGAAAACGAACAACGGGTAGGTCATGTTCAGCATGTTGGCGTTGGTGACGGTGGTGTACTGGACGCCCAGGTAGAAAAGGCTGGCGGCGCTGACATTAAAGACCGCCCGCAGGAGCACGTATTTCATGCGCACCGGTCTGAGGGACGGCCTGCTGCGCCGGGTCGCCAGCCAAGCTGTAATCAAGATAAAGCCGATCAGGAAGCGGAAGAAGGTGATCTCCTGGGCGGAGATCGCCGAGCTCAGGGTGATCAGCTTGACGAACACGGTGCTGGCCGCGAAGGCCAAAGCGGAGGCCAGCAGGAGGATAATGCCCCGGGTCATGCTCCGCCCTCAGCTGCAGCGCAGGGTGCGGATATCGGCATAGAGAGCGCGGGTGACCGGTACGTCCACGCCCAGCTCTTCGCCCAGGCGTAAAATGGTGCCCCCGAACAGGTCACCCTCGTCGGCATCCTTTTTCGCGGCCACGTCCCGCTGGTAGGAAGTGGTGGTCTCCGGAGGGAAATCGTCCGCCTTGCGCAGGCTGGTGGCCACGATATCTTCCGGCAAATCGATGCCCCGTTTTGCTGCCAGTGCGGCGATCTCCTCCATGACCGCTTCGGTGCGGGTGTTCAGCCCGCTGTCGGCGCGGATTTCACCCAGTGAGAGGCCTGAGGCGGCGGAGACCAGCCCATAGGCGGCGATAAACACATACTTGGTCCAGACCGCCGCCGCCGCATCCTCGTGCCACTCGCAGGATATGCCGGCCCGCTCGAACAGGCTGAGCAGGGGCCGGGGATCCATGTCCGGGCGGGCCGGGTCCGGGCCGAACAACAACAGGCCCGGGCCGGCGGCATGGACCACATGCCCGGGAGCCTCGATGCGGGAGCCGATGTACACGCAGGCGGGGAGTATCAGGCCGTTCGGGATATGGCGGCGCATCCGTTCGCCTATGTCCACGCCGTTGAGCAGGGGCATAATGATCGTATCTTCGCTTACCAGGGGCGCCAGTGAATGGGACAGGCCGTCCAGATCGTAGCCCTTGACCGCCACCAGGTAGAGATCCGCCTCACCCATCTCCGCGATGTGCGCGGCGGCCAGGTTGGGACGGCAAACCAGGCTGCCGGCCGTGGCACTGTCCAGCTTTAAGCCCTTCCGCCGGATAGAGGCCAGGTGCTCCCCCCTGGCCAGGAAGCCGACCCTGGCGGCCCCGCTGGCGGCCAGCAGGCCGCCGAAGAATCCCCCCACGCCGCCCACACCGGCCACGCAAATGCTCCCTATGACTCTGCTGCTCATGCTATCCTCTCCTGCCGGTTATTTTCAGCCTGCGACGCCTTTGCCCGAACCCTCAGAGTAACCCGGAAGGCCGTGCTCTGTAAACAACAAGGCACGTCGGCTGGTGGAATGCAAAGCAGTAAAAATTCGACTGCCCTTTTACAAGGGCCCGGATTATACTTATAGTGATTTTATCATCCGCCCAAGGAGACGATCATGAAGGCACGGAAAATTTTTGTTGTGTTGATTTTATTGACCCTCTCTGCGGCTCAGGGCTGGACAGTGGGCGTGAGCTCTTCCTTGTTCTGGCCCCGCAACGGCTACCTCTCCTACCCGGTGGCCCCCCTCTCCTTCCGCAACATCGGCGTCAGTTTCGGGGACTACCTGGGATTGGCGGGCTCGCTGTCGCTGTACAGCATCCGCGGCTTGGGCCTGAGGGACGCGGACAACGATGTGATCGACACGGACGACCCGGTGGTCGGGCCCATGCACTCCCTGGTGGTGCCGCTCTTTCTAGGGGTGACCCTGCCGGTCAAAAAGACCGAAATCACCCTCAAGGGCGGGATTTTCGGCTTCTTCAACTTCGGCATGAACCTGATGCTGGGCAACCTGGACCGCTATATCCTGGACACCGACCCGGCCGGCCCCGTTGCCGCAACCAGCGATTTAAGCGACTACGGCGGCAGGCTGGGCTTCGGATACGTGTTCGGCGGGGACGTGACCTGGTACTTCACGGATAACGTCGGCCTGGTGCTGGGGGCCCTCTACTACCTGGGCAAGACAAAGATGAACTTCGAGGGTAACTACGATTCCGATGTGGCACTCAATGTTCCCCTGCCCACCGAGATCCGCGAAGCCCGTCTCGATTTTTCCGGGCTGGAGTTGATCTTGGGTGTAAGCTACAAGATGAAGGAACGCAAGGGCGGCCCCAAACCGGTGATCCGGCAGGCCTCCCTGCCCTAACCGCCGCCGCGGATCAAGAGGCATGCGTACGCCGAAAATCGGGCTGGCTTTGAGCGGAGGTTTCGTCCTGGGCATCGCCCACCTGGGGGTAATCAAGGTTCTGGAAGAGGAAGGGATCCCCATACACTGCGTGGCCGGGACCAGCGCGGGCTCCCTGGTGGGGGCCTTCCTGGCCGCGGGTTTTCACTTCGCAGAGCTGTGGGAGATCTCATCGGTCTTGAGCTGGGCCAGCATCAGCGGGCCGGCGGTGCCCACCAAGGGGCTTCTGGGCAGCCAGAACCTGGAACGCTTCCTGGACAAGCATCTGGGCGCCCGGGAGATCGAGGAGCTCGAGCTGCCCTATGCCGCCGTGGCGGTGGACCTGACAAGGGGACGGGAGGTTACCTTTACCACGGGCCCCCTGGCCCGGGCCATCCGCGCCAGCTGCGCCGTACCCGGGATCTTCACTCCCGTGGAGGAAGCAGAGGCCCTCTACGTGGACGGGGGGCTCAAGCGCCAGCTTCCCGTACAGGCGGCCCGCGACCTGGGCGCCGATGTGGTGATCGGCGTGAACCTGATACCCTCCCTCCTGAAGCAGCGCCGGCCCCGCAACATGCTGGAAATTCTGGTGGCCTCTTTCGAGCTCATGGTGGCCCATATCGCCGAGCTGGAGCCCAAGGGGGACATCAACATTCTGCCGGACCTGAAGGGATTGAACTCCTTCCAGATGAGCCAGGCCGAGGAGCTGGTGCGGCGGGGCGAAGCGGCGGCGCGGGAGAGCCTCGACGCTCTGGCGAAGCTCGCTCCCCTCACCTGACTGACCGGCTCTTTCCTGCCCGGCCGGTCCTGGCCGCGGGCCTACCGGCCGGGACGCTCCGCCCGGTAGGCCAGGCGGATCTTCAGGTACATGATGATCGCGCTCAGCCGCAGCAGGATAAGCGCCGACGGTGTGATGCCGTCGGCGTGGCAGCTCCCGGCTGAAGTGCCCGGATTCGGCTCTGGGGCCGACATCGAAACCGGATCCGCGGCCGCCCTGGAGGCCGCCGCCGGGGGCCTGCCGGCATAGGTAAAATATCTGCGCAAAGAATAGCTCTTCTCGTAGAGCCCCGCCAGTTGCCGGTAGAATTCCCGGCGCGGCAGCCGGGTAGGCAGAATGGAATGGACGAAGTCGAACAGGTCCGTGTCCTCGAGCACGAAGCTGTCCCGGGTCTCGGCGTAGAGCTCGGTTCCCGGCAGGGGCGTCAGCACCGGAAAGGCCGGGTGGAAGAGCCGCCGCTCGTTCAGGTAGTTATAGAGCGCCCTGAAGCTTTCCCGGTCGAAATCCGGATAGATGATGAAGTGGGCGTTGATGTAGATCCCCAAACCTTTTAGTATCCTGATCGCCTCATCGTTGAGGGCCACGGTGGTGCGCTTGTTGATGCGGACGAGGTCGGCATCCCGGATGGCTTCCAGGCCCACGGTCACATACGCCAGACCCGCCTGCTTGAGAGCGGCGAACAGATCGGGATGCCTGACGATGTCGTCGCTGCGGGCGTAGATGTGGAAGCGGCGGTTGTTGCGCCCGCGTATCAGGAGCTCCGCCATCCTCTGGGCGTTCCCGGTGCGATGTATGGTGTTGTCGTCGGAAAAATAAACCAGTTCCACCTCGTCGGGAAGGGCATCAATTTCCCGGACGATCGCTTCCGGGCTGCGGACGGCGTATTTACCGTGCATGAGCTTCCAGCAGGCGCAGAAGGTGCAGCGGAAGGGGCAGCCCCGGGAGCTCATCACCAGGGCCGTGCGGTGATGCAGGAAATCCCGGTAGCGCTTTTGGTAGTGACGGGTGAGATGCCGGGCCGGCGGTGGCAGCTTTTCGAGGTCCACAGTCTCTGAGTCCGTTCGGGTGAAGATGAGCTCTTCCGGCGCACGCCGCGCGCGCCGCGCGCGGCGGCAGAGATTGGGGATCCCGCCAATGTCCCCGCCGTCCTCCAGCGCCTCCACGTACTGCCGGAAGGTTTTATCGGCATAGCCGATAAAAATTTCGTCCGCCGCGGGACTGAAATCCTGGGGCCTGAAGGTGGCGTGGATGCCCCCGGCGGCGGTCCGGATACGGTGATCGCGCCGCTTCACCTCCTCGAGGATGCTGTTGGCGGTCTTGAGGTCGCAGGTGTAGGCCGTCACGCCCACCAGGTGGGGCCGGAAACGCTCCAGCAGGCCCTGCAGGTCCTTCTCGATCCGCATGTCCAGGATTTTTACTTCCTGCCCGGGCACGGCGGCGGCCAGGTATTCCAGGTCGAGGGGCTCGTAGAGATTCAGGCTGATACGATGGCGGTTGGGAGGGGGCTTGACGAGTAAGATCTTCATACGCTTTCTGCCGGCCATGCGGTTGCTGCTGTTGGGATTGTCCGCCTGTGATCAGGCACGGGGAAAGAAACGCAGGATGCGCGTACAGCGGCGGGCGGGAAAAACCGGCGCGAATCCGCACTCGCCGCCAATGATAATCGATCGGCGCCGGGAGATCAAATGTTTTGCGCACTTCGTGCGCGAAGTGCGCAAAGCGCGCCGGCGTCTGCGGTTCCCTTCTTCTATCTTCCAGCTTGTTTCCACCCGATCCCTTTCGTATCTTAGTAAGAACAAACAGACCAAGGAGGTCTTTATGTCTCTGACCGCTTCCACCATGCTCCCCCTGGGAACCCGGGCACCGGATTTTTCCCTGCCCGACACCGAGGAAAAAACCGTCTCCCTGAGCGACTTCAAAGACGCCGCGGGGCTGTTGGTGGTGTTCATGTGCAATCACTGTCCCTATGTCCAGCATATCCGCGCCTACTTTGCGAACCTGGCCGGGGAATACCAGGCTCGCAATGTGGCCGTGGTGGGAATCAACTCCAACGATGCCGCGACCTACGCGGCGGACGGCCCCGGGGAGATGACCGCCTCAGCCAGGGAGTTCGGTTTCACCTTTCCCTACCTCTACGATGAGAGCCAGGAGGTGGCCAAAGCCTACCGCGCCGCCTGTACGCCCGACTTTTTTCTCTTCGACGCGGAGCACAGGCTTGTCTACCGCGGCCAGATGGACGACAGCCGGCCGGGCAACGGCCGGCCCCTGACGGGCAGGGACCTGCGGGCAGCCCTGGATGCCCTGCTCGCCGGCCGTCCGATCAACGGCGACCAGAAACCCAGCATGGGCTGCAACATCAAGTGGAAGGCGGGCAGCGCTCCGGATTATTTCGGCTGAGCCCGGCGGGCCCGCATCCCCGTCTTAGCGCGGGAATGAATTCTTGCAGGCCGCCCCGGGAGGGATTAGAATTTATGGGTTGGAAAAGATTCCTGCCGTGACAGCTGTCGGAGGCGGATATGCAGACTGTCTCTCGCGACCGTAGCGGAGCGAAATCCGCAGACGATGAACCTTTCAGTCTTCCCCGGGCATTGAGCCCGCCATGAGCAAGGAACGCGGCGGCGCCGTTTTAGGGAAAGCCTTCTTCTCGCTGGGCCTGTTTCAGGGCCTGGATCCGGACCTGCAGGATTTCCTCACCTCCCACCTGACCCGCAGCTCCCTGAAGCGCGGGGAGCTGCTCTTCCGCCAGGGGGAGAACGCGGACGCCATGTACGTGATCCTCCGGGGCGTACTTTCCGTGCTGGTGGCCGATCCCGAGCTCGGCCCGGATCAGGAGCTCCAGGTGGCGGAGCTCACGGCCGGGGATCCTGTCGGCGAGCTGCAGCTCCTGAGCGGCGGGGGCCGCACCGCTACGGTCAGGGCAGCGGAAAAGTGCGAGCTGGTCCGGCTGCCCAAAGAAGATTTCGAGGCGGCCGCCGCCAGGGAACCTTTGCTCCTAAAACGGATGGCCGGCCTGGTGCACCGCCGCCTGCGCTCCTACCGGATGCGGGCGGTTCTTCCCCGGCTGTTCGGAGAAATAAATCTTTCCCTGCTGGCGGACATGGAAGATTACCTGGAGTGGCTCACTCTACCCCGGGGATCACTCCTCTTCCGCCAGGGCGATCCCAATACCGGACTTTACGTGCTCCTGAGCGGCCGGCTGCAGGCGTCGGTGCGCCAGGATAGCGGCGAAGTCCGGGTGGTCGGCGAGATCGTTCCCGGGGAAACCGTAGGGGAGATGGCGTTGTTCACCGGGGAGCCCCGTTCGGCGGAAGTGTCGGCGGTGCGGGATTCCGAACTGGTTAAGCTGTCTCCGGAATCCTTCCGGCGCCTGGCCGCCGCCTATCCCCAGGCCGTCATGGAGATCAGCCGCATCGTCATCGAGCGGCTGCGCAGGAATATCCGGCGCCAGGGTTCTGTCAGCCGCTCCACCAACGTGGCCCTGCTGCCGGCGAACAGTGCTTTCCCCATTCAAGATTTCGCCGGCAGGCTGGTGGACGCCCTGGCGAAATCCTGCCGGGTGCTGCACCTCTCCTCGAGCCGGTTGGACCGCATACTTGCCACACCCGGCCTGGCTCAGACGGCCGCCGGGGAGGCCGACAGCATCCGCCTGGAAGCCTGGCTGGACGAACAGGAAACGCGCCACGAGCTCCTCGTATATGAAGCCGACCCGCAGCCCACAGCCTGGAGTCGCCGCTGTCTGCGCCAGGCGGACCGGATCCTGATTCCCGTACAGGCCGAAGACGATCCCCGTTTGGGCCCCATGGAAAAGGAACTGCCGGGCCGCGAAGAGACCGGGGCCGCCCGCAGCCTGCTGGTACTGATGCACAGCCGGGAAACCGGGCTCCCTTCCGGCACCGCCCGCTGGCTGGAAACCCGGCGGGTCAGCGGCCACCTGCACCTGCGCTGGTCCGATGAGGATTTCCGGCGCCTGGCCCGCCTGCTGAGGGGCAGGGCCGTGGGCCTGGTTTTGAGCGGCGGCGGGGCCAAGGGATTCGCCCACCTGGGAGTCCTGCGGGCTCTGGAAGAAGCCGGTATTCCGGTGGACCTGATCGGCGGCACCAGCATGGGGGCGGTGATGGCAACGGGGTATGCCATGGGCATCGGGGCCCGGGAGGGCGTGGAGATCAGCAAGGAGCTGTTCGCCCGCCACCGCCCGTTCAAGGAATATACCCTCCCCCTGGTGAGCCTGCTGGCCTCCCGGCGCCTGGACAACCTGCTCCGGGAGCTCTTCGGCAGCGCCCGCATCGAGGACCTCTGGATCAACACCTTCTGTGTTTCCACCAACCTGACCACCGCCGAGATCTGCATCCACCGGCAGGGAGAGGCCTGGCGGGCGGTTCGCTCCAGCCTTTCCATACCGGGGATGCTCGTACCGGTCATCGAAGGGGAGAACCTGCTGGTGGACGGCGGGGTGGTCAACAACTTGCCCGTGGATGTGATGCGCCGCTTCTGTGAAGGCCCGGTGGTGGCGGTCAATGCCTCGCCGACCAAGGATGTCAAGCTGTCCGGCGGGATGGACCGCTTTCCCACCCCCTGGCGGCTTGTGACCGCCCGCCTCAATCCCTTCAGGCAGGCCCCGCAGGTGCCGAACATATTTCAGGTTTTAGGGCGTACCACCATGCTGGGCAGCGTCCACCACGGTGATGCGGTAAAAAAACAGGCTGACTTCTGGCTGGACCTGCCCCTGGACGGTTTCTCCATGCTTGATTTCGCCGAGATCGACCGCATTGTGGCCGCGGGCTACGCCTATGCCCGCCGGCAGATCGCCTCCTGGGATATGAAGCCGGCGTAAGCGGCGACGTCCTTAACGGTCAAAACCGGTGTTCCTCCGGCTGCCGGCGGGCCAGGAACAGCAACAAGAGAGCGGTCAGCCCGAAGCAGACGGCGCCGGTTAGGAACACCGCCGGAAAGCCCAGGTAAGCGGCCAGATAACCCCCGCTCAAGGAAGCCAGGGAGAAACCCACGGATTTGGCGCTTCCCGCCAGCCCGAAGGCTGCGCCCCGCCGCTCGGGGGTCACCCGGCGGGCCAGGATCATGTTGATGATCGGATCCGCCCCGCCGGCGCAGAAATCCGACAGGAAACGCAGCGGCAGCAGCAGCCAGACGCTGGTCATGAAACCCTGGGGTAAAAGAAAAAAGCCGGAGAAGAGCAGGCAGATAAGCCCCAAATTGACCACACGCCCGCGGTCCGCCAGCCGCCCCACGATAATGCCCGCCAGCACCGCGGCCACCCCCGCGCAGGCGTTGACGAGTCCCGTCTGGGTGGCCACCCCCAGCCCCGGATAGGCGATCTGCTGGATAAAAAGGGGATAAATGGGCCGGGCTATCATCCGGGAGAAACGCAGCATGAAGGTAAGCCCCACCAGGGAGAGCAGCCCCGGAACCAGCAAAGAGCTCTTCAGGCTGCTGCGCAGGCTGTCGAGCAGGCTCGGGCGCTCGCCCGGAATCCCTTCCTCCCGCCGGGGCCGGAAGTCCTCGCGCACAAAGATCAACGCCACCAAAAAGGAGATGACCATGAACAGGGTGGCGACGAAAAAGCTGAACCGGTAGCCCACCATATCCGCCAGATACCCCCCTAAAAGGGGTCCCAGGGCGTTGCCGGTGAAGACCGCGGAGTTCATCACCCCGATGGCGAAGCCCAGCCGGTTTTCCGGGGTTTTTGACACCACCAGGATCAGGTTGGCGGTCACCGTACCGGTCAGGAAACCCTGCATGATCCGGAAAACCAGGAGCATCCCCGGGCCCGTGGCCAGCCCCATGCCCAGGAGGCTCACCGCCGCCCCAAGGTTGGCCCGCAGAATCATGAGCTTGCGCCCCCGCCGGTCGGCCAGGATACCCCAGATCGGCGTGGCAATGGCCATGGGAATCCCGGCCCCGGCGGCAAAATAGCCGCTCCAAACCCTGACGGCCTCCGTGCCCGTCACGCCCAGCTCCTGGAGATAGAAGGGAACGAAGGGCATGGCAAAGCTGAAGCCCACCAGGGAGAAAAACTGGGATATCCACAGCCAGAGTAGATTATGCTGCCATTCTTCCCGGATTGCCGGTTTCATCCCGAATCCATCCTCTCAAGGGCCCAGCCGGCGGCCTCCCGGAGCAGGGGGGAGTCCGCCTGCAGATAGCTTTCCACCGCGGCCGTCAGGGCGGCATCCCCCCGGTTTCCCGCAGCCAACAGCGCGTTTCTCAAGATCGCCTCCCCGGCCACCCAGGAAAGCCCCATCTGGGTGCCCCGGAACATGGCCTTGACCTCCTCCGGTCCGCGGGCCAGGACCTCTCTTAAAGGAAGGCTGGCTCCCAGGCTGCCGTAGCGGCAGTCGCTCTCCGCGTGCAGGCCGGTGTTGAAGGGGCAGCAATCCTGGCAGGCCTGGCAGCCGTAGAGGCGCGCACCCCAGGCGGTGCGGGATGCCTCCGGGAAGCGCTCGGCCCGGCCGGCCAGCTCCTGCAGGCAGCGGGAGCGGTTCAACACGCCCGGCTGCTCGAGGGCACCCACGGGGCAGCTGTCGCTGCAGGCATGGCAGTCGCCGCACATTCCGCCGGGCTCCAGCCACTCCTCTGGCGGGCTATCCCCCGCTCCGGGCAGCTCCAGGGGGAAAAAGAGCCCGGCGATTACGAACAGCGAGCCCAGCTCCGGGGCGATGAGCAGGCTGTTCCGGCCGTAAAAACCCAGGCCGCAGGCCGCTGCCAGGGGCTTCTCCGGCAACGGCGAGTTGCAGAACAGGCGCAGCTGCTCTTTGGCCAGGCCGGTCTTCTGCCTGAAGGCCAGGGCTACCCGCTTGAGGCGGGCCACGGCTTCCCGGTAGAAGTTGCGGCGGGCGAAGAAGGCGATCAGTCCGTAGGGCTCACCGGGGCAAGAAAGATCCTCCGGCTCGGCGCGGTAACAGCTGAGGGCGCAGAGCAGGAAGCTGCCCGCTCCCAAAGCGGCGATCCGGGGGTCCGCAGCCAGGTCGGCGGGCAGGTCGCGGCCGGCCAGCAGGCGCACCCGCTGGAAACCCTGCTCCAGGGCCAGCCTGCGGAGCTCTTCGGCGCCTATCATAATCTCTCCGAAACCGGGCGTGCCGGCAGGCTGGTTTCCCCTGCCGCCTCTCCCACCCGCAGCGGCAGCAGGGGACTCTTCATCCCGAAATAGACGCCAAGCTCCTGCTCCCGCGTCAAGGCCGCACCGGCGTAGGCGTCCAGGGGCAGCCCCCCAAGCATGTTGGAAAGCTTGATCTCCAGGTGGAGCTCCGCCCCCCCGGCATACTCTGCAGTCCCCGCCTCGGTAAAAACGAGGTCAAAGAAGGGCACCACAAAGAGGTCTTCCAGGTACACCGAAGGATTCCAAAATCCCCGTCGAATTCTCAACAGAGGCAGGGAAAGATCCAGTGACAACAGCCCCCCCCGGTCCACCACCGGGTTCTCTGTGTAGCCCCGGGGAGCGGGCAGCTCCCAGGAAACTCCCTCGAGGGCCCAAACCCCCAGCAAGCCGGCTGCGGCCTCCGCTCTTCTTAGCTGCCGGGAGACAGAGAGTCGGCCCTGAAGGCCGCTCAGGTCGCGGTCGGAGCCCAGGCCGCGGCGCTCGAGCACCGTTTCCAGGCGCAGAGAGGCCGCCCCGCGGGGAGCGAGCCAGTCCGCACCGGCGAAGGGAGCCAGCCGCAGGCGGGAAAAATCCTCCTCCAGAAGGCGTCCCGCCAGTCCCACCTTGAGCGATGTCAGCCCCGGCCCCAGGCTGCGGAAGAGGGGTGCTTCCAGGGCCGCCTCCAGTTCGTTTTCCCCGTCAGTGGAGAGCCCCAGGGACAGGCTCAGCAAAGCCGGCAGCAGGAAGCTCACCGCCAGATCCAGCTCCACTGCTTCGCTTTGCGGAACATACCAGCTCTCCAGGGTGTAGGCGATGTCCCCCAGGGCGGAGAGCCCCATGATCCCCGCCCCGGCGCTCTCTAATGTGACCCGGCCGCCGCCGGCCGTCCCGGAAAAGATGGGGTAGAGCACCCGGGGCCGCAACGTGCTTAGGTTCGGAAGCCAGCTCCCCGGCCGGCAACCGGGCGGGGGAAAGGCGCCGGGCCGTACAGGGGCCCGGGCATCCGCCAGGGGCGGCGGGACCTGCGCCGCCACCGGCTGCGCCGGCCGCCGGTAGATGCCGGTACCCTCGCTGCCGGCGCCCACGAAGTAGAGGGTCTCGCCATCCAGGGCGGCGGCGCCCGCCGTGCCCCCGGTCAGGCGGAAGAGCGCGCCGGAGACGGTGTCCAGGATATAGCTGTCCAGCTGTCCCCGGTAGTTGGCGCTGAACAGCAGGCGCTCTCCGGCCGCGGAGAGCGCGAACTCCTGGAAATCACTCTCTACCAGGGGCCGCGCCAGGCTCGCCAGGTTCGCTTCGTTCGACAGGCGCGCTTCGCTCGCTGCATTCGCCTTGTCCGGGACGCTTCCAGCCCCAGCCCCAACCGCCTCCAACGCCTGCCGGCTCAGGGCGTAGATGCTGAAGTTTTCCCCTTCCCGGCGGGCGGTCAGGAAGATCTCCTTGTCCCCGGCTGCCAGCTCCCCCACCAGGTAGCCGCTGGCCGCCAGGCGCTCGGCCCGGCCGCCGGCCAGTCGCCAGAGCTCTGAGCCGAAAGCATCGGTCCGGTCCCGGGTATAGAGGATATCCCCGGGCCCGGTCACCACAAAGGTTCGCAGGGGGCCTTTGAGCAGCCGCCGCTGCCGGCCGCTTTTCAGGTTGAGGGCGTAGAGACGGGCGGAGTAGCCGTAGCCCTCGAACCAGGTGTTGGCATAGCCGGGCTCGAGCTCCGCCAGGGCGTAGTAGAGGGTGTCGCCGGCAATACGGAACCGGGAGATAAAGGGGGCGGTGGAGCGCACCAGCACCTTTTCCTCACCCGTGGCCGGGACCTGCTCCACCAGCTCGTAGCGCCAGCGGGAACGGAAGGCTCCGCTTTTAACGGGATAGGCGCGGGTGTAGTAGAGGCGACCCCGGTCCGCGAGCGGCCAGTCCGTGCTCCAGCCGGGCCTGCTTACCCGGTTCCCGATTTGATCCCTCCCGCCCAGGCGCTGCTCCTCGCTGCTTTGCCAATCCTCCCAGAGCCGGGGGATGGAGCGCCCGAACACCCTGCAGGCCTGCCGGTCCGCACCCAGGGCGGGAAGCAGGGGGGACAGGTAAAAGAGCGTAGAGGCGCCGGTGCCGGCCGTGAAGCGGGCCAGACTGTCCGGACCGTAGGTTTCCATCAGGTACTGGACGAACATTCCCCCGTACAGGTAGGGCGCCTCTCCTCCCGGGTATGAGGCCGGCTGGAAGGTCGCCTCAGCCAGGCTGGGGAAACGCCCTTCCCTCACCCGGGCGGCCAGCCGTGCGTCATAGAATCCCCCGTTGAGGCGCCCGGAATAGGGGTCGAAAACGGACTCGCTGTAGACCGCCACGCCCTCCGCCCACCAGAGGGGAACGAAGAGGTTGGGGCTCAGGATGTTGCCGAACAGGGCGGTCAACAGCCCGGGAAAGCCGCCGGCGGCGGTCAGCTGCAGCAGGTGGGCGTATTCGTGCACCCCCACCAGGGCGTACCAGCTGCGGCCGGTGCTCAGGCCCCCGCTCACAGGCGGCGAGAGGCCCAGGTGGATGCTCATGAACACCGGATCGGCGTAGCCGTTGGCCACAGTACCGTAATCCTCCAGCACCAGCACCGGGCGCCCCACCCGCTGCCCGATAAGCGCTTCCACCTGCGGCCGGCGCTCCTCCAGCATGGCCAGGAGCTCCCCGGCCCGGGCTTCCTGTCCCTGCGGGTAAAAGAGCAGCACCGTGTCGCTCTGCACACTGCGCCAGCGGGCCGCCAGGGGTGCGGCTGCAACCAGGCCCCAGGCCAGGAGGAGGATAAGTTTTTTCATAACCCGTTATGATAGACCAAATGGAAGTCGGGAACAACCATGGAGCCGGATTCATCCCAAGACGCATTCTTCGTACTGCAGACATGAGCTTTTGGGTGTTTATTGACAGGGCGCTGCTTTTCTCCTACCCTATTGGTATGAGCCGGGATGACGCGCCAAAGTCCGCGGACAAGAAGGAAACCCGGGGGTTCTTCAGCCAGATATTCTCCTTTCTGCTGGAAAGCTCGGACCCGGAACACGAAAAAAAGCGCCTCCTCAAAGAGACCGCCCGCACCCTCAAAAGGATGAAGCCCCGGCGCTACAACCCGAAAACGGACACCGCGGAGCCGGCGCTGGCCCGCCTCTTCTTCGAGTTCTACCGCACCCTGGGACCGGCACAGAAGCTCCTAAACCACGCGGACAGCTCGAAGCTCCTCAAGACCGTTCTGATCGAGAAGTACTACACCAAGGAGCAATCGGCCTTGAAGGAGCGGCTCTCCGAAGAGAGCCTCAAGCAGCGGGCCGCCAACACCCCGCCCCAACAGCTCGGCGAGGAGGTCCGGGAAGAAATCAAGTCCTTCTTCGCCGGCTTTGACAACACCCGCACCCAGGAGATTAACTCGAGCTACAGGGACCTGGCGGCTTTGATCGACCTGGTCAATTTCGATTACTACTTCCTGCTAAAAAAATTCGATTCCCGCCTGCAGGAGGGGGTGTTCGACTTCAGCCCCAGCTTCGAGGCCATCAATGCTATCTATGTCGAGGAAGAGCTCAAGGAATTCCTGGATCTGTTCGCCGGCCTGGATCCGTCTGCGGACTTCGGCCTGCTGCTTGAAGTGCTGACTGAATACCGGGGCGTGGAGATGATCCCGGCGGTCCAGTGGAAGCGGCTGCTCCACCTGATCCGGCAGCTCAAGAAAAACGAAGAGCTGCTTTTGATTATGCGGCTTATCTCAAACAAGCCGCTCTACCGTGCACGGCCGGCGGCGCACAAAGAGAATATCCTGGAAAGCTTCCTGGCCAACTTCAAAATTCAGAGCGAGCTGACGGTGCAGAAGATCGGCCAGGAGAAGACCAAGAAAAAGACCGACGAGCTGGTGGCGAAGGTCTTCGGCAGCCCACCCCAGATCCGGCTCTCCTGGTATACGGAGAAATCCAACATCGTTTTTTCCAAGAAAATGCTCGCCGGCTACATCCACATCTTACCCCTGGGATACCTCAAGGCCTTCCTGCTGGATTTCGCGAAAAAGGACCTGCGCCAGCTGGTGGACCTGCTGGTGATCACCGGGAAATGGAAGGACCACAACCAGACCCAGATCCTCTCCGAGGAATTCCACCAGCTGCTCGGCATTGCCGACGAGATCCTGGAATTCGACGAATCCCTCAAGGAGGATGGAGAGCACGGCCGCAAGATCCAGGCGGTGATCATCAAGGCGGACAAAAATCAGCAGGCCCTGACTCAGCTCCGTTACCTCTTGAAAAAAATCAACGAGCAGGCCCAGAGCATGCTCGTCAGGTCCACCCAGCATTTCGTGGTCCTGGGCAAGCTCCTGAAACAGCTCATCGAAGAGCCCCGGCCGGACAGCCCGGTGGTGATCGTGAACTGGCGGGAGCTGGAAAACAAGGCAGGAAAGAGCGCGAAACAGCTCGTGATTCCCGTGTACAATCAGATCTATCATTTCGTACGCCTGCTCAAGAGCCTTGTCTAGACGCAAAATCGTTGTTCATAACCACAATCCCGAAAGCGTTTTTCTGGTGGGTTTGGAAATCCGCACGCCTTCCCGGGATCCTTCTTTGCCGCCGGCGGAGTCTCTGGCCGAGCTCTCCCGCCTGGCCGAGACCGCCGGCCTGCGGGTGGCCGGCAGCGACGCCCAAAAGCTTTCCAACCCCCACCCCGCCACCTATGTGGGACCCGGCAAGGCTGAAGCGATCCGCGAACAGATCCGGGATTTGGCTGTGGAGACCGTGATCTTCGACGGTGAGCTGGCGCCGGGCCAGCAGCGCAACCTGGAGCAGCTGTTTGGAGAATCCGTGAAAGTTCTGGACCGCAGCGCTCTGATCCTGGACATCTTCGCCCAGCATGCCCATACCCGGGAGGGTCAGCTCCAGGTGGAACTGGCCCAGTACGAGTACCGTTTACCCCGGCTGACCCGGCTGTGGACCCACCTGGTCCGCCAGGCGGGGGGCCGGGCCGGCGGAATGGCCGGGGGCGTGGGGCTGCGCGGCCCGGGTGAGACCCAGCTCGAATCAGACCGGCGGCAGATCCGCCAGCGCATCACCTTGCTCAAGCAAGAGTTGGAGAAGGTGCGCCGCCACCGCGACGCCGCCTACCGCTACCGCCGGCGGCGGGGCATCAGAACGGCCGCCCTGGTGGGCTACACCAATGCCGGCAAGAGCTCACTTCTGAACGCCCTGAGCCGGGCCGGCGAGGGCCGGGCTGTGGAGACGGCCGACCAGCTCTTCGCCACCCTGGATCCCACCACCCGGCGCATCCGGCTGCCCCGGGGCACTCAAATCCTGGTCACCGACACGGTGGGCTTCATCAACAAGCTGCCGGTGGACCTGATCGCCGCCTTCCGGGCGACCCTGGAAGGGATCGCCCGGGCGGACCTGCTGCTGCAGGTGGTGGACGTCACTTCTGTGTGCACGGAAGCCCATATCCGCACGGTGGAGCAGGTGCTCAAGGGTCTGGGTGCCGGGAACATTCCCAGGTTGCTGGTCTGGAACAAGATCGACCTGCTGCCCCACCCCCCGGATTCGGAAAGCAAAGCCGCGGCCGAGGGAACGCGGGTTGAGGTGAGCGCCAAAAACGGCCGGAACCTCCCGCTTTTACTGAAAGCCATGGAGGAGATCCTCAAAGGCGGACTGGTGCCCATCGAGGTGCTGATCCCCTACGGCGATGACAGGCTGAAAAATCTGATCTTCGAGCAGGGAATGGTGGAATGGTTCCGCTGCGGCCCGGAGGGCACCCGCATCCGGGCCCACGTACCGCCCTCCCTGGCATCCCGGACGTCATCAGCGTCCCAGGCGTCCCCAACGGGACAGGCTGAAAACAGGACGCCCTGAGGAGCCCGGGCCTAACGGCCGCCCCATGAAGCCAGCAGCGCGGGCAGCTCCTTGAGGCTCGCTACGCTCGCTATGCTCGCTGTGCTCGCTATGCTCGGCAAGCCTTCGATGGCATCGCTGACCGGATGCATATCCTCACCCCCCCGGCCGCCGTTCTCGGCGCAGAGCACGACCCGCCCCCCCAGGTTGCGGAAGGGCAGCAGGTAGTCCGGCCGGTCGTCCACAAAGAGCACTTCTTCCGCCGCCATGCCGATGACCTCGAGCACCCGCTTATAGGCGGAGAGCTCGGGTTTACCCCGGTAGTTGTTGAAGCGGATGTCAAAAATATGCTCGAAACAATCGGCGATTGCCAGCCTGTCGAGCACCCTGCGGGCATGCTCCGCCGGCGAGTTGGTCAGGATGGCGGCGGGACAGGGCAGGGACAGAAGGGCCGCCCGCAGCTCCGGGTCGGGCTCCAGAAATGAGGAAACATCCAGGTCGTGGACATAGGCCATATAGCCGGCGGGATCGCCCAGGCCGTGCCGCTCCAGCAGGCCGAGCACGGTGGTGCCGTAGCGGGCGGAGAGCTCACGGCGCGTCACAGTGGCCTCCTCCGGGCCGACCTGCAGAAAATCGGAAACAAAGCGGGTCATGCGCCGGGCGATGGACGCAAGCAGCCCGCTGGAGGCGGGATAGACGGTCTGGTCCAGGTCACAGAGCAGGTAACGCGGCTTCATGCGGGGCACTGTAGCGGCTTTGACGGTTGCTGTCTACCCGCATGTTCAGCGGCCCCGCCAGGCGTTCAACAAATAACGGACCACGCTGTCCTCCTCGTTGCTGCCGATGACCTGGTCGGCCGCGGCCTTGAGCCCGGGAGCGGCATTGCTCACGGCTATCCCCTGCCCCGCCAGGCGCAGCAGGCCGATATCGTTTTCCTGGTCCCCGAAGGCGACCAGCTGCTCGGCTTCGCAGCCCAGCCGCTCGAGCAGGTGGGCCGCGGCATTGTGCTTGCCGGCCGAGCTGTCGTAAACGGTCAGCCAGCACCAGCCCGGGGAATAGCTGTTCTCCATCAGGTAGAGCTCCAGGAGCTGCTCGCCCAGGTCGCGCCGCAGCTCCTCTTCCAGCCCGGTCAGAGCCTCCCGGCGATCGATGAAGATGAAGCAGACCAGCTGGTGCCGCAGAGCCTGCTCCGGCCGCTTTAAACGGCTGAGGCGCCGGTCCGCGGCCTTAAGGCGGTCCTGCAGATACCAATCCATGCCGGGGTTGACGGCCTTTGTGTAGAAGAGACGGTCCCGGCTGCCGTCGAAAGCGACCAGGAAGGGGATCTGCCCCCGGCGCCGGCCCCGAACCAGCAGCTCTTCTGCCAGGGAGGAAGCAAAGCCGTGCACGGCCTCATGCCGCCCGCTGGCATAATCGGTGAGAAAAGCGCCGTTGGATTCCACCACCGGCAGACGCAGCGGCAGATCCCCGAGGACCTGCCGGATGGAGGCGATACTGCGGGCCGTGGCCACGGTAAAGGCCAATCCCTCCGTCAGCAGGGTCTGCAAAGCGCGCCGGGAGCCCGGAGCGAGGGTACCGTCGCCGCGCAGCAGGGTGCCGTCCATGTCCGTCAGGTAGATATGTTCCAGGGCGCGGGCGCTCATGAGGCATGCTCCCCGGCCGGTGCGCGGCGGCGCGGGCAATCCGCCCGGGAGCAGAGCCGGCAAATTTCAAAGCCCTCAGCACCGGGGAAAAACAGTCCGGACAGCGACTTGTTGGGCACCATCAGGAAGCTGGAAGTCAGTTGCACCCCGACCCGCGCCTCGCCGCCGGCAAAGAGAGAAAAAAGCCCGGCCTGCTGCTCCAGGGGCCAGAGATTTGCCTCGCCGGAGCCCGGGTTCAAGGAGGCCAGGTGCGCCGCACCGTGGGCCTCCTCGACCCGGGCGCGGAGATGCTCCAAAGCAGCAGTAAGGGCCATCTGCTTGAGGGTGTCCAGCCAGTAGCCGGCCAGCAGATCGTCGGGGGAAGCCGGTAAGCCCGCCTCATTGCCGCAGGTAGCCAGGTAGGGGAAAACCGTTTCGCCTTCCTCGAGGAGATCGCTCAGCAATCGGCTTTCGAAGCAAACCCCTCCAAGCCAAACCTGATTTTCCTTCCGCTTTGTCACCCGGCAAACCCGGTACAGAGCCTTGGGCCGCAGCCGGGCGGCGGCCATGGCGAAGAGCTCCCGGGCCTGCCGGCGGTAGTCCGCGGCTGCGGGCAGGCGCACGCGCTCGGAAAACTCGCCGAAATCGGGGGCGAAGGGTATGGCGGTAAACAGCCGCTCTTCCTCCGGGGCCGCTCCGGTCTGACTACTCTGCACTGCGAAAGTCCTTCAGAGGCAGATCCTGCCAGCCCGCTTTGCCCAGGCGCCGGCAGGTGCTAACCCCCAGCTCGTCCAACAGGGCGTAGGTCTCCGGGAAGCAGCCGGCCAGGTCCTCCGGCTTGTGGGCGTCCGAATTAACGATCAGGGGGATATCCCGCGCCAGGCATTCGGTAATAATCCAGGAGGAGGGATAGAGGGACCCGCTGGTATCGCGGAACAGCCCGCCGGTATTGACCTCCATCACCACTTGTGAGCGGGCCACCTCATCGAGGGCGGCGCACACGCACTCGCGGTACCACTGTTCCTCTTCGGAAAACAGCCGGCCGTCGCGGTTGTTCTTCTTGATCAGGTCGAAATGCCCCAGCATATCCGGAGGGGAGAGGGCAACCAGCTCCGCCACCAACTCATAGTAGCGCCGCACCGCGGCCCTCAGGTCCCCCCGGAAGGATTCCGCCAGGCCCCGCTCCAGCTCTTCCCGCGGCCCGTCCACGGTCCAGCGGCTGCCGTCCGCCAGGAGGCCCAGGAAATGGACCGAGCCGATGGTGAAGTCCAGGTTCAGATCCCGGAAACGGGGGTCGGCGGGTCCGGAAAGCCCGGGGATGTAGTCGATCTCCAGTCCCACCAGCAGCTCCAGGCCGGGCGGACGGCTCTCTTTGAGCTCAGCGGCGGTCTTCAGGTAGACGGGCAACTCTTCCGGTGGCATGGTCCAGGTGCAGGGAAAGGGCAAGGGGTTGTGGCAGGAAAAGCCCAGGGCCTCGAAGCCCAGCTTTTGGGCGGCCCTCACGTAGTCCGCCAGCTCTCCCTGCCCGTCGCAGTATCTGGCGTGGGTATGAAAATTGGCGTATCCCCGCGGGCGGGACATCAAGCACCTCCCGGTGCCGGTATCAGCGCTGGCGTCGGCACCGACCCTACTTTAGGGTACAATCCCGCTCTTTGACAAGCGCCGCAACTCTCTGCTCCAGGGCGGCCGGGGCGATCTTTTTCCACAATATTGCCTGTCAGATTGGTATTTGGGAGGCATTGGCTGTATAATACAGGGTAGTGGAACATACAGTGATGCAGCTCAAGAACTACCAGGAAGACCTGGTGCTCAACATTATCGAGATCGTCCTCCGGGACCGGCCGGATGTCGAGGCTGATGAAGCCTTTATCCGGGACGTGGCTGCTTACACCCTCAACCGCATCCCCCCGCGCTACCTGCAGAGCGAGCGGGGCTTCACCCGCCTGGTCTCGGAGCACCTGGTCAGCACCAACGGCAACGGGCATTTCACCGACCTGGTGAAGATGTTGCTTTTGGTGAACAAGGCCATTGACCTGATCCGGAGCCGCCGGCAGGAGCGGCCCGCTGCGGGTGAGGAGGGGGGCGGGCAGTTGGCGGAACAGCTCCCGGACCCCGACGCGCTCCTGTCCTACTGGCACAACTTCCCCTGCCTGTTCGGGCGGGTGATCGACGAAAACACCCGTTTGCCCGTGTACGGCGTCGAGGTCTCGCTCTGCCTGGACGGGGAAAAAGCATCCCCGGCCCAGGGGGGCTGGCACAATCCCTACCTGACCAACAGCGCCACCCGGGGATTGTTCAGCTTTTTACCCAGGGCTCTGCGTTCCCCGGAGGAAAAGCTGCGCCACTCCCTGGAGGTCAGCCTGCGGCATCCCGACTACCATGAAAGCCGGATCCGGCGGCGGATACAGACCCTGGGCGAGGTCGCCCTGCACCTCAGCCTGCGGGCCGAGCAAATCCTCGACCTGGGCACCAGCCGCCTGTCGCCCCTCAACCCCCCGGCCTCGGAAAAAGCCTGAGCGTATTCTGCGCGCGCCCCGTCAGGGAGCGGGAGCGATGATTTTACTCAGCATGTCCGCCAGCTCCGACCGCTTTCTATCCTGAAACTCCGCCGCCTCCAGGGGCGGGTGTATCCGCAGGCTGATGCATCCGCTTTGTATCCGCCGGTTTTCCTCGAACATACGGTAGGTGCCGTTGACGGTGAGGGGGACGATGGTCGCCCCGGCGCGCTGGGCCATCTTGAGGCTGCCGGGGAGGAAAGCCCCCATCCCGGGCCCCCGGCTGCGGGTGCCCTCCGGGAAGATCAGCATGGGCCAGCCGCGGCGGATGTTCTCCACCCCCCGCTCCAGGGCCCCGAGGGACTGGCGCACATCCCGGCGGTCGATAAAGATGCAGCCCGAGGCCTTCATCCAGAGGTTGAAGACCGGCAGGCGGCCCAGCTCCTTTTTAGTGATGTAGCCGATGGTTTTGGGGATATAGCCGGTGATGAGCAGAATGTCCAGATAGCTCTGGTGGTTGCTCACGAAGCAGATCCGGTCGTGGCCGGGCAGGTTCTCCAGCCCCGTAACCTCCACCCGCGCCCCGGCCACATAGAGCATGTGGCGCCCCCAGGCGCCGGCGACGGCGATCAGGTAGGGCCGCCACAGCCGCCGGAGCCGCAACAACCGCAGCAGCAGGTAGGGGGGAAAGAGGATGAGGCCGATGATCAGGAGCAGCCAGAAGTAGGCTATATATCCGAAAGTCCGCAGCATCGCCGTCTACTCCCCGGCGGGCTCCGATAAGCCTAGGGCGATCTCGATCATGCGTGTAAAGCCCTGCTGTCGCTCCTCCGCGCTGGCCTTCTCTCCCCGGACCAGGCTGTCGCTGACCGTCAGAATCGAGAGGGCTTCGACTGCATGGCGGGCCGCCAGGGTGTAGAGCGCGGCGCTTTCCATCTCCACGGCCAACACCCCGTAGCGCGCCCAGAGCTTCCAGCCGTCCGGGTCGTCGCCGTAGAAGGTGTCGCTGGTCAAAACGCTTCCCACCCGCACCGGAATGCCCTCATCTCGCGCCCGGTCATAAGCGCTCTGCAAAAGGGAAAAGCTCGCCGCCGGGGCAAAATCCTGGCCCTGGAAGCGGATCCTGTTCACCGCCGAGTCGGTGCAGGCCGCCTGGGCCAGCACCAGGTCGCCGAGCTTCAGATCCGGCTGCAGGGCGCCGCAGGTCCCCACCCGGATCAGGCGGCGGACATGGAATTCATTGATCAGCTCGTGCACGTAGATGGAAATGGAAGGGATGCCCATGCCGGTACCCTGGATGGACACCCGCCGGCCTGCGAAAGTGCCGGTAAATCCGAACATGCCCCGCACGCGGTTGTAGCAGACCGCATTTTCCAGCATATTTTCCGCCACGAACTGCGCCCTTAAGGGATCCCCCGGCAGAAGCACCGTGTCGGCGACTTCTCCGCTCCCGGCGGCGATATGCAAGCTCATCTGGTCCTCCTAATCAAATTGTTAGTTTTCACGCCGGGAGCGTTCCCGGCGCGCGCAGCGGGTCTTTGCTGCCCGTCCTTCAGTCCTCGTCGGCCACGGTATAGCGGCCGCGTACCAGCTCGCCCAGGGCGGCCAGCCGCGGATCGTTCTGGTTCTTGATCCCGGCATCCAGGAGGATATCCTGGCGCTGCCGGCTCAGCCAGCGATAGAGCCGGGTCCCGGCCTCGCCGGCGCTTTCCGCCGCCCGGCAGAGCTTGACCAGACCGCGCATCTCCTCCCGGTTGAGGAACTTTCGGGCCGGGCTGAGCACCAGGACGAAGCTGGAGCCGGTGCGGTTTTCCTCGATATCCACGCCGGCCGCCGCTTTCGCCGCCGCTCCGGCCGCCCCGGCCACGGCGCTTCCCCGCTGCCGGCTTTCCAGGACCTGGAGTTTCGCCATCTCGGCGTTCACCTTTTCCACCTGCTGGTTGTGGATCAAAACATGGGCCTGGTTGAGGAGAAAACGCAAGCCCTCCTCCCCGATCTCCGGCAGCAGCGCCGCCAGCTCCCGGGCCGGCGCCGACTGGGCCTTCTTTGCTGCGCCGGAAGAGAGGCCACCCTTGGCTGAGGAGTTTTTCCCGCCCCCGCCTTTTTTTCCTTTTGTCGCCATAGCACCCTAAGTGTAAACGCTTCGCGGAAAAAATGGAATCTCTTCCGAAGCGGTCCGCCTGAGTCGGGCAGGGTTCGGCCGCTGGTGCGGGATGAGACGGCTCAGGCGGCCAGGGTTCGGCCGCTGGTGCGGGATGAGACGGCTCAGGCGGCCAGGTCCCGGCCGCGGGTGAAGGCGGCCAGAAACAGGCTGTCCGCCGTCAGGGCGGCGGTCAGGGCCAGGGCGGCCACGGCGGCGCCGCTCAAGGAAAGCAGGGTGGTCCCCGCGAAGAGCACGGCGCTCAAGACACCCACGTTCAGCAGCACCGAGCGGGTGATCAACGCCGTGCGGCGCAGGTGCACCTGAACGCCCCGGAGAAAGCTCAAGGCCGCTTCCAGGGCGGGAAGAAAAATCATGATCCGGGCCGGCGTCAGAGTGAAGGCTGCCAGCCGGGGACTGAGCCCGGCTACCCGGGCGAACCAGAGACGGGCGGCCGGGGAAAAGGTGAAGCCCGCCATCAGCAGGGTTAGAAACAGCCCCAGGCGCAGGGAGAAGCTCCGCAGGCTGCGGAAGGAGCCGGCATCCTCCAGCAAGGCCACCACCACCTCCTGGAAGGAAAGCCCCAGGGCGCGCCCGATGAACATGGCCCCCATCAGCACAGGCCAGACCGCCAGAGAAGCCAGGGGCTGGGCCGCCCGGGCCAGGCCGACGGCCACCAGGGGTTGTCCCATCATGGTAATGAAGGTTGTCAAAGCCAGGGGGATATAGAAGCCCAGAAGCCGGCGCCGGCTCAAGGGCTCATAGCCTGGCAGCCGCGTTTCCATGATGCGCCCCACCGGACGGTAGAAGGCAAAGGCGGTTCCCGCCGAGGCGATGGAGCCAACGCTCAGGGCCAAAGCGCCGATCTCCGCCCCGCAAACGATCCCCGCCGCGAAACCGGCGGCCATGACCGTCAGACTCATCAGCAGGCGGCTGACCAGGGTGAAAGGCACCACGCCGGTGCGCTTGAAGCGGATCAGCACCCCCTGCCAGAGACGGCGGTAGGCGATGGCCGCCGCCCAGGGAAACATCAGGATAAAGGCGCGACGGGCCGGAGCTACGATCTCGGCGGGCGCGCCGATCAGACGGCGGACGATCAGCTCGAAGGCGGGCGTGAGGGCGATCAACAGGTGCAGCAGGGTGAGGGCCAAAGAGAGACGGTTGGTGAAGCGCAGCAAAACGCGGTAGGAACATTTGTCCCGGGCCAGGGCGGTAGCCGCGGTGAAAAGCATGATGATGGGGCTCTCCATGATCAAAGACAGAGAGAAGCTGAGGCCGAAGGCGGCCAGGTTGATTTCCGCATTCGGGATACGGGCGATCATGGCGGTGATCATGGGATGCTCTATAGCCATGACGATCCACATGGCCGCCAGGGGCACCCAGAACCAGAAGATTTTTTTTACTGTCAGCTGCGATTCCGCCCCGTTTTCCGCCACCTTCACCCCCAGACCATGAGGATAGTCCGGCTCACCAGCACGATCGCGGCCAGAACCGCGGCCAAGGGAAGCAGTAGCGCTTTCATGCTCTCCACCACCCGGGTCTTGAAATAGGCATTGCTCACCACCAGGCAGACATGAACCGGCGACAAGAGCTGCCCCACGAAGCCGCATCCGTAGGCCAGGATGGCGGCGGAGAGGAGCACGCCGTCGCCCGGCTCGGGGCCCAGCATGCTGAGGACAATGGGAAAGCTGGCGCCCACCGCGCCCACGGACAGCCCCATGGCCAGGCCGCTGATAAAGGGGATGAGCATCATCACCAGCATCACCGGAATGCCCGCCATGCTCAGCTCCCGCCTCAAGGATTCCACCAGGAGCTGTCCTCCCGGCAGGGGCGCCTCGATGAGCCCACCGTAGACGCGGATCAAAGCCACCAGCAGCGTCAGGGTGAGGGTGCGGCGGGAAAAGAGAATCCGCGGCCAGTCATTGAAGCGCCGCTGGCACTGGAGGGTGCCCAGGGCCAGCACCAGGCCGATGAGCATGGGCAGGTACCTGCCCGCCGCCGCCACCCCGGGCAGCAGCAGCTGGATCAGTATATACACGGCCACCACCACCAGGACCGGGCTGACCAAAATCCAGAAGCGGAGCTCCGTTGCGGCGGGAGCGGCCTCGTCCGCACCCCCGGGCAGGCGCCGCAGCAGGAAAACATAGCCTGCGGCGATGGCCGCCAGGCTTACGGGCAGGCCGGCGCAGATAAACTGCCAGACCTCCAACCCGGTCAGGCTCAGGGCCAGGAGAACCGCCGGGTAGAGGGGCCACCAGCATTCCCAGACGTGGCGGAACCAGTAATTGACGCGGGTTTTGAGAAGCCCGGGAAGCTCTTCCTCCCGGTCCCAGGAGGCAACCAGGGGCGCCGAAAAGAGCGCTCCCCCGGGCATGGGCAAAAAGCCGATCACCGCCGGCAGGGCCGCCAGGGACAGGCGGCGTGGAACCCGCGCCCTGACCACCGTCACCAGGTCCGCCATGACCCCGGTCCTGGACATCAGGTCGCCCAGGTAGTTGACCAGCAGCAGGGTGGCCAGGAGCATCAGGTTGTCCGGGGATACGGTCCGCCGCCAGGCGATGGCCGCGATGTCCGCCGCCGTATGTCCCGCCCAAAGACCTAAAATCAGCGTCCCCGCGGCCACCGCGGCGGAAAGGTTCTTGAGCAGGCGGTTGAGAAGCAGGATCAGGGCCAGGGTCGTGAGGACCTTGGCCAGAAGCGGCGCAGCGAGAAGCATTTCCACGGTTGTTACCCCCACCCGCCTTTATAGCAGAAGGAGCAAAAAAGGTCAGCAGGAGAAACTTAGTAAATATACTCCAGCCCTGCTGTGAAAGATGCGCCGCCTTCCTGCCGCCAGGTGTAGGTGTCGTCCTCCTCCCCCGCCTGGCAGGTCAGGTTGGCCAGCACGGTCAGTCCCTGGTAGACATTCCAGCTCACCCCCCCCAGCACCCAGGCCGAGCCGTCCACCGGAGAGACCAGGGCGCGCAGCTGCCAGCTGATGTTGTCCCGGGGGGAATAGGTCAGCTCGGGGAACAGGTAGAGGCCGTAGCCGGCCTCTGCTTCCGCGGGCGCGGAGGCCAAGGCCGTCCAGCGGGCCCCGGGCCGGATACCCGCCTCCACCCTCGCGCTGAGGCTGCCGCCGGCGGGTAAATTGACCAGCCGGAAGATCCCGGCGGACAAAGCGGTGTACTCGTCCAGGTCCTCCGGCGCAGCGCCGAAGGCGGGGATGGATGCGGAAGCGGCGGCGTAGAGGTCGGCCAGCAGGTGCCCCTGCACACTCACATAGGGGCGGTGGGTGTCGCTTTGGCCGTGGTAGAGGTAGCCCGCCTCGGCGCTCAGGCCTGCTAGCTTGAAGGCCAGGCGCCCCCCCCCGGCGATTTTACCGGGCGCGGCCAGGCTCTTCGGCTCGACAACCAGCTCCGGAGAAGTTCCGGAATAGGGCAAGAGCACCGCCTCGAAGAAGGAGAAGGGTCCCAGGGGCAGGTAAAGCTCCGCCAGCCAGTCGGTGCGTTTTCTGAGTTCCGTTGCGGAGAGGTCCCCCACCGCCGGGTCGAGGCCCTCGAAGATCACGTCCCCGGCGTTGAAGAGAAAGCCCCGGCCCCAGGAGACCCGGGTCCTGCCCACGGTGGTGCGGAAACCGGGAAAGCGCGCCTTGATGTAGGCCCGGGGGATCTCCAGATAAGTATCTTTTCCCAGCAGGGCGTTGATCTCCAGAAGGCCCCGCACCTCCCGGCTGCCCGTGGATTTAACGGTCAGCCCGGCCTCCCCGCCGCCGAGCACCAGCGGCTCATCTCCATCATGGGTCAGGGTAGTTAGGGCCAGGATGCGCACCGAGCTCTCCGTTTCCGCCTGCAGGGCCTGAGTCCCCGCCCAGAGCAGGCAGAACAGGCAGAGCAGGCCTGCCGGTGCCGAAAAGGGGCGCCTTGCTACCATGAAAGCTCTTCCAGGGAGAAGATGCCCTCGGGAAGCTGCCGGTTGATCTTCATTTCCAGGAGAACAAACTCCGTGGAGGAATTTTTCTTCATCTTGTCGGTCATGAGCATCCTGGAAGCCACCGGCCGGCCGTCCACTGTGCGGAACTCGCTGAAGAGCAGCTCCTTAATCAGCCGCCCCGACAACGAGTAGTATTCCGCCCTGCTGGGAAGCATGCGCTCGCTGTCCACCCACAGCTTCTGCAGGGGATAGGCCACCCCCTTCTTCTTGCCCTTGAGCTCCACCAGGTAGTGGATCCGGCCGTCCAGGGCCACCGTGTCCAGGAGCCTGATGTCGTAGAGCTTCAAGAGGTCCTTTTCGCCGGTCATGTCCTCGTAGGAGAAATCCGAGCCCATCACCGAGTCTTTGAGGGCCGAGCCCTGGAGATGGATAATCTCCTCGGCCTCGGGAAAGTAAAGGTAGATCTCGTCTTGAAGGCGCAGAATCTTCTGGCCCCGCTCCTCCGGGTTGGTGAACTCCAGAAGCATCTCCTCGGTGCCGGCGGCGTAGGAGATGAAGCTCTTGGTGCGCTCTCCGAAGCGGTCGCGGATCACCATCTCCCCCCGGGCCTCTTCGGTGTCGTTGGTCATGTTGTCCTGCACCTGCCGGATGATTTCTTCTGCATCCGGGGCGTTCTCAGCGAACGCCGGCAGGGCGGCCAGCAGCCCGCAAACCAGAACCAGCCGGATAATCTTATTCATAATCGTTCCTCCGTAATTTTTTCTACAGGGCACGCAGCGCCTCCACCGGCGTGATTTTGGCGGCCCGGCGGGAAGGAATGAAGCTGGCCAGGCCCGCCACCAGGACGGAATAGACGAAGACCAGCCCGGCGGAGCGCACGCTCAGGATGGGGTAGAGCACCGGGGAGATCTCGAAATCCATCCCCTGCAAGGCGCCGCTTAAGTCCAATCCCACCCTGGTAAAGACCAGTGTCAGGCCGGCTCCCAGGCCGACCCCCGCCAGGGAAGCGATCAGGCCGATGAAGAAGGCCTCCAAAAAGAAGAGGCGTACGATCTGCTGCGGGGTCATGCCCATGGCCGCCACCGTGCCGATCTCCCGCATGCGCTCGAAGATCACCATCATGGTGGTGTTGATGATCACCGTGGTGGCCAGAATGAAAAAGAAGAGGGCGACGAAGTTGTAGATCCGCTCCGCCATGCTCAGCCAGGAGTACCAGCCGGAGATCATGTTCCAGGGCTTCACGCTCAACTCCGGCCGGTCCGCAACCAGAGCCTGAACCTGGGCCGCGCCCGCGGCCAGGTCCCGGGGTCTGTCCAGGAGCACGGTGATCTCGGTAATGCGGTCGCCCATCTTCAGGAAACTCTGGGCCGTGTCCAGGGGCAGCCAGAAGAAGCTGGAGTTGAAGCCCGCAACCGGCAGCAGCACGGTGCCGGCCACTTTGAAGGTCATGCCGGAGAGTCCCATGTACATGTTCTTGGTAAAGAGGGTGATCTTTTCCCCGGATTTCAGCCCCAGCTCCTCCGCCAGGCCGGCGGAGAGCAAAATCTCCCGGCTGCCCATTTCCGGCAGCCGTCCGGCCACGAGATTTTCTCCCAGGCCGGTGACCGGCTCCTCCCTGGCGAAATCCACCCCCAGGCCGGCCCCGTTGTAGGTGCGGTCGTTGCGGTAGATGGCGGTGAAGAAGCGGATGCGGGGCACCGCCGCAGAGACGCCCTCCGCTTCATCCAGGCGCGCAAGCAGTCCGCCGGCGTTCTCCACTCCCAGGTGGAGGGGATTGAGGTCCTCGTTGGCGTCGTACTCGGCGTGGCGGATGCGCAGGTGCCCGGTGACGTATTTGAATATATTGCCGCTCATGTCCGCTTTCATGCCCGCTATGAAGGAGAACATGAAAACCATGGCCATGCCCACCAGGGCGATGGCCGCCCCGGAAAGCAGGCTCCGCCGCCGGTTGCGGCGGATGTTCCGGAAAGCCAGGCTTGATAGTTTCATCTTAAGCCTCCTTGTCACTCGTACCTGAGGCAGTCGGTGATGCCCTTCTTCAGCGCCCTAGAGGCGGGAATCAATGAGATCACCATGCTGGCCAGAATCCCGCAGATGAATCCGCCCACGAACGCCGCGGGATGCCAGGCGCTGTAGAAGATACCGCTTATCCGGTAGCCGATGTCCATCTCGCCGATCATCTTTGAGAAATCGATTCCATAGCGGACCATCAGGAAGGTAATTATCCCTCCCAGCACCAGGCCCAGAACCGAGCCCAGGAATCCGATTCCGCCGGCTTCCAGCATAAAAGCCAGGCGGATGTGGGATCTCTTCATGCCCAGGGCACGCATCATGCCGATCTCCCGCACCCGCTCGTAAACCGCCATGAGCATGGTGTTGGTGATGCCCACCGCGGCGATGATGAATACCAAAAGCAGGTAGATGCCGGACCCGGACTGCTTCATCTTGGCAAACATCAGGTAATCCTCCGCCAGATCCCGCCAGCTCAAGAGCTTCAGCTCAGGATAGCCCGCCAGCAGGGGCTCGATGCGGGCCAGGCGGTCCTCGGGCTGCTGCCAGTCGGGAAAATAGAGGGCCAGCTCGCTGACTGAACCCTCCATCTCCATAGATTCCTCGATTGATTCCAGGGATACGAAACCGGTCCCCTTGTTGAGCACCGGATTGGGGCTGTTGATGATGCCGGCCACTTCCAGGTCCAGGGTCTGGAAGGCGCCGTAGCGGGTGCGGGTGCGCACCACCACCGGGTCGCCGACCTCTATGCCCAGGTCCCGGGCCAGCCATTCGCCCAGCAGAACACCTGAGCCGGTGCCGTCCAGGAAGCTTCCCGCGCTGACGCTCCGGTCCAGGCGATACACACTGCCGTCCGTGGCCGGGTTCAGGGCCACCATCTTGACCGGTTTTGCCCCGCCGGCAAAGAAGAGCTCCCCGGCAAACACGGTGCGCCGGGTATGTGCGATGCCGGCGGCTTCGAGCCCCGCCTCCAGGGCGGCCGGATCGGCGACCACGTGCTTGAGGGGAAAGGTCTCGATGTCTTCCCAGTACTCTTCATTCATGATCTTGGCGGCCGCAGTCTCATACCAGATCAGATTACGTTCGCTCTCGAGCTCGGCGCCGTAGAGCCAGCCGTCGATCCAGATGTAGAAGCATATTCCCACCGCCAGGGCGGCCACGGTAATGGCGGTGCGCCGCTTGTAGCGGGAGAGGTTCTTCCAGGCCAACGCAATGAGGAACTTCATTGCTTCACCCTCCCGTTCTTGGCCACCTGGCCGTCGTGGAGCAGCACCAGGCGCTCCGCGAAATCCATAACCATGGGGTCGTGGGTGGAAAAGATGAAAGTGGTACCGTGCTTGCGATTGAGCTCGGCCATGAGCTCCAAAAGCCCCCGGCCGGTGTCGGAATCCAGGTTGGCGGTGGGCTCGTCGGCCAGCACCAGGTCGGGCTTCTTGATCAGGGCCCGGGCTACCGCCACCCGCTGCTGCTGGCCGCCGGAAAGCTCGCCGGGTAAACGGTCCTCCAAACCCTCAAGGCCCACCTCCGCCAGTATGCCCCAAGTGCGTTCTTTGAGCTCTTTACCCTCGATTCCCAGAAGGGAGAGGGCGAAGCTGACATTCTCGGCGGCGGTAAGCACCGGGATCAGGTTGAAGGACTGGAACACGAAGCCCAGGCGGTTCCTGCGCAGCAGAGCCAGCGTCTTCCTGTCCTTGCCGGACACGGGCTCCCCGTCCACATAGATCTCCCCGCTGGTGGCCTTATCGAGGCAGCCGATCAGGTTCAGCAAAGTAGTCTTTCCGGACCCGGAGGGCCCGGCGATGGCGATGAACTCACCCTTTTCCACTGCCATGGACACCTTTTTCAAAGCGTGCACCGTTGTTTCGCCTGTTTTATAGTCCTTGCTGACTTCTGTCACTTTTATCATCGCTTTACTCCTTTGCTTATGATTCTTCCGTGGAATCCGGGCTTTTCCCTCGCCCGAGCAGGTCATCCACCACCGGTCCCAGCGACATGGGCGCCAGGCCGGAGGAGGGCAAGAGCACCACCGTGCCGTGCTGCTTGATCCCCTCGTAGATCATGTTCATGGCCCTGAGGCGCAGGGCGGTGGGGTCGTCTTTGTAGCGCTTGGCCGCTTCCACGAACTTGTCGGAGATCTCGATCTCCGCGGTGCCCAATATGACCCGGGACTGGCGCTCCCTCTCCGCCTGGGCCCGCTTGGACATGGCGTTTTCCAGCTCCTGGGGGATGATGATGTCCTTGATCTCGATGGAGAGGATGGTGATCCCCCAGGGATTTGTTTTGGCCTCCAGGATCTCCTGGATCTGTTTGCCCAGCCGCTCCCTCTCTGAGAGGAGATCCGCCAGCTCATGCTTGCCGATGGCGTCCCTCAGGGCGGTCTGGGCGGAGAGCACCACCGCTTCCAGGAAGTTCTCCACCTCCAGAATGGCCTTGCGGGGATCCCAGATCATCCAGAAAGCCAGGGCGTCCACATGCACCGGCACGGTATCCATGGTGATGGTCTTCTCGGCGCTGAAATCGGTGACCCGGATGCGGGTATCCACGAAGTGGGTCACCCGGTCCAGCAGGGGCAAAAGCAGGAAGACACCCGGGCCTTTGAGCTTGCGGAATTTACCCAGCCTCAAGATCACTGCCTTCTCCCAGTGGTGGGCGATCTGCATACAGGGAGCGATGAGCAGGCCCAAACTGATCATGGTGCAGAAGGGCGCCAGGCTCAGGCCCAGCTCGGCCAGCAGGCTGATCCAGAAACCGGCGATCAGCAGTAGAACCAGGCCCCAAAGGGGCAGCAGCACCAGGAGCACCCCGCCGACCACCGTCCCGGAGGCCAGCTCCACCAGGTCCCTGGTGGCCGGCGCCGGGCCGGCGGTGTACTGCCAATACAACCCCCCACCCACGAACAGCGCCAGCACGATCAGCGACAAGGCGTTGAGGCGGAAATCTTTCTGCAGTTTGACTTTTTGGATATTCTTGATGGCATCGAATCTTTGGATCATCCTGTTCATACACAACCCCCTTAACCGTCCCTGCCCTCGAGCTCCCGCAGATAGCCGACGATCTCGGCCATGGTGAACCCGTAGGAGGCGGCCTTGGTAATAAAGCCGGTACTGATCTCGGCCAGGATCTTCTCCCGCTCGATCTCCGGCAGTTGTACTGTCTTCTCGCTGATAAAGGTGCCGCTGCCCTGCTGGGTGTCCACCACCCCGCGTATTTCCAGCTCGTTGTAGGCCCGGGCCACCGTGTTGGGATTGACCTGCAGGTCCACCGCCAGGCTGCGCACCGTGGGCAGCTGATCCCCCCGGGCCAGTCGGCCGTCGGCGATGGCCATCTGCACCTGGAGGATGATCTGCTTGTAGAAGGGTACGCCGCCGGTGGGATCCAGGGTGAAGTTCAGCTTGGCGTCCATGTTCTTAAGCACCTTTTTTCCTTTGTACTAATGTATTAATACAATAAAAGTTTAATACACTAGTACAAAGACGTCAAGATCTTTTTTCATTTTTTTTCAGGAACCGATGGTGCTGATATTGGTTACCGCGGGAATAGCGCGCAGGCTCTTCAGGACCCGGCTGAAATCCGCCCCGTTGTCAAGCTCGACGGTGAAGGTGCCCTGCAGGGTATCGAAGCCGGCGTCCTCCAGCTTGCCCTCGATCAGGTGGCCGTGGTATTTCTTGATCGCCCCCTCGATCTCGGAGAACAGCTTGGTGGTAGCCCTTGCTGAGACCTGGAAGCGCTTCGTGGCCTTGGGCGAAACGGTTTCCCACTCCACCTCCACGCTGCGCTCTTCCACCTCTTTGATGAACTTGAGGTTGGGACAGTCCGCCCGGTGCACGATGATTCCCCGCCCCCGGGACACATAGCCGATGATGTCGTCCCCGACAGCGGGCTCGCAGCAGCGGGCCAGGCGGATCATCATATTTTTCTCGTTGCCGATCTTGATGCCGATCTTGGTCTTGTCCAGGATCTTCTTGTCCGGCTTGCCGGGCTTGTCCGGCTTGCCGGGCTTCTTGCGCGGCTGGGGGGGCGGCTGGGTTTTCTGCTTGGCCACGATATTACGGTCGATGAACAGGCTGGCGTCGTGCTGATTGAGCCAGTGGCGGATCTTGCTGCGGGCCCGGGATGTGCGCACGCTGCGCAGCCAGTTCAAGTGGGGGCGGGCATTGTTGGAGGTGACGATCTCGATCACCTGGGTGTTCTTGAGCTCCTCCCTTAAGGGTATCACCGATCCGTCGGCCTTGGCGGCCAGGCAGTGGTGCCCCACCTCGGTATGGATGCGGTAGGCAAAGTCCAAGGCCGTGGCTCCCTTGGGCAGGTCGATGACATCCCCCTTGGGGGTGAAAACGTAGATGGAGTCCTTCAAGAGCTCCCGCTTGATGCCCTCCAGGAAGTCCGCGGAGGCCGACTTTTCACCGCTCCAGCTCTTGAGCTTGTTGATGATGGTCAGCTCCTCCGGCCTTACGGCGCCCGTCGTGCTCGCCGCGCTCTTGTAGAGCCAGTGGGCTGCAATGCCGTTCTCCGCCAGCTGCTGCATGACTTTTGTGCGGATCTGGAACTCCACCATGCGGCCGAGGGGGCCCATGACGGTGGTGTGCAGGCTCTGGTAGCGGTTGGTCTTGGGCATGGCGATATAATCCTTGAAGCGGCCCTCGATGGGGGTCCAGAGCTTGTGTACGATCCCCAGGAGCTCGTAGCACTGTCCCTGGGTCGCGCAAAGCAGGCGGATGCCGAAGAGATCGTACATCTCGTCCAGGCTCTTGCCCTTACGCTTCATCTTCTTGTAGATGGAGTAGAAATGCTTGGCCCGGGCCTCGATGGTGACTTCCACCCCCGCCTTGAGGGCTTCCTGGCGGATGCTTTCCTGAAACTGCTCTAAAAACTCGCTGCGGTCGCTCTTCTTCGCGGCCACATACTGCTTGATCTGCTCGTAGGCCTCGGAGTGCAGATACTTGAGGGACAGATCCTCCAGCTCGCTTCGAATGCGGGACATGCCCAGCCTGGCGGCCAGGGGGGCGTAGATCTCCAGGCACTCGGTGGCGATGCGCTTGCGCTTGGCCTCTTCCAGGTGCTCCAGGGTGCGCATGTTGTGGAGCTTGTCGGCCAGCTTGATCAATATGACCCGGATATCCTTGACCATGGCGAAGAGCATCTTGCGGATGGTCTCCGCCTGCTGCACCGACTTGCTCATGCCCCGGATTACCGAGATCTTGGTCACGCCCTGCACCAGGGCCTCCACCTCCCGGCCGTACTCCCGGCGCAGGTCTTTGCGGGTGACCTCGGTATCCTCGATGATGTCGTGGAGCAGGCCGGCCATAACGCTCTGGTAGTCCAGGCGGTGGTCCACCAGGATTTCCGCCACGCTCAGAGGGTGGATGATAAAGGGCTCCCCGCTGGCCCGCTTCTGGTTCTGGTGCAGCCCCGCCGCCCAGCGGGCCGCGGACATGATCTGGTTTCGCTGCTCCTCCGGGTAACCGCTGAGCTTGTCACCGAAGCGGCGAATCAGGGTTTTGGTGGCGCTCATCGGTTTTGCTCCCTGGTCCCGGCCGCCAGCACCCGCGGCCTTCCCGCCAGGTCCGCACAGGTGCGGACCGCCGCATAGCCGGCTTCCCGGGCCCGGTCCGTCAGCACGGAGATCTGCTGCGGGGCGGCTTCCATCAACAGCCAGCCCCCGGGATTCAGTTTGGCCGGCGCCTGATCGAGCAGCCGTTGCCCCAAATCCAGCCCGGTGAGGCCCCCGTTCAGGGCCAGCTCCGGCTCCGGCCAGCCGATCTTGCGCAGCTCATCGACCTCCTTCCCGCTCAAATAGGGAGGATTGGCCGTGATCAGGTCGAAACACCCGGGCACGCTCTCCAGCAAATCGGAGCGGAAGAAGGTCAGCTCCCGTCCCAGCAGAGACCGGGCGTTGATCTGCAAAACCTCCCCGGCCGCCGCTGAGATGTCCGAAGCGGAGACGACCAGGCCCGGCAGCTCGTGGGCGAGGGTGACGGCCACGCAGCCGCTTCCTGCGCAGGTGTCGTGGACGCGGGGCCGCCCGGGGAGCGAACGCAGCAGATTCAGGGCCTCTTCCACCAGAGTCTCCGTGTCGGGCCGGGGCACCAGCACCCGCTCATCCACGTAGAACTCCAGGCTGTAAAACTCCTTCTTGCGGCGGATATAGGAGACCGGCTTTCCGGCGCAGCGCAAGTCGATGTAGCTCATGTATCGCTCGATCTCCGCGTCGGCCACCGGGTCCGGCAGGGAAGACAGCAGGCGCTCCTTGCTCCAGCCCAGGGCCGCGGCCAGGAGCACGGCGGCGTCCAGAACCGGGGTATCCACCTCGGCGTAAAATAAAGCGGACTGGCCTTCTCTCAGGGCGCTTTGAACGGTCATGATACCTGTGTTTTGAGGTACTCCTCCCGGGCCGAAAGTTTGAGGGGCTCGATGACTTCCTCCAGCTCCCCCAAAAGCACGGACTCCAGTTTGTAGAGGGTGAGGCCGATGCGGTGATCCGTGACCCGGTTCTGGGGGAAATTGTAGGTCCGGATGCGCTCGCTGCGGTCGCCGCTGCCCACCTGGCTTTTACGGGCGCGGGCCCGTTCCTCCTGCCGCTTGCTCTCCTCATGCTCGTAGAGCCGGGCGCGCAGAACCCGCAGGGCCTTGGCCTTGTTCTTGTGCTGGGATTTCTCATCCTGGCAGGTCACAACCATCCCGGTGGGTAGATAGGTAATGCGCACCGCCGAATCGGTGGTGTTGACGCTCTGCCCCCCCGGCCCGGAGGAGCGGTAGACATCGATGCGCAGGTCTTCCGGGCGGATCTCCACGTCGGTGTCCTCGGCCTCCGGCAGCACCGCCACCGTTACCGCGGAAGTGTGGATCCGCCCCCCCGT
>Ga0272441_10000838_pt1 | contig 67698 bp, 54 predicted proteins | sample SSMProp6N_FD_193582 | JGI IMG/M metagenome (GOLD analysis project Ga0272441, IMG submission 193582) | Marine sediment archaeal communities from Little Sippewissett salt marsh, Falmouth, MA, United States - SSM-Prop-6N | ecosystem: Environmental > Aquatic > Marine > Wetlands > Sediment ... | reverse complement strand
ATTGCACCAGAGGAATTTAATGAAGCTCTTCAACCGTTGATTAATCATAAGCACTCAGTTGACGTTGAAACGTTGCTAAAAACAACAGAAGAAGTATATTTAGAATATCCAGGTCATGATAAAGCTGAACAAATTAAATATTGTATAAAAGATATGATTGAGACATATAATATCAAATATGTTCTTTTAGTAGGTGGACATAAAGGGCAACTCTTTCAATGGCATGTTCCTGTGCGGATAGTTCATCTTGCGGATGGTGCGAGATATACTGAATTTGTAAGTGATCTGTATTTTGCTGATATATTCAGGGAAGATGGTAGCTTTGATGATTGGAATAGTAACAATGATGATATTATCGCTGAATGGGGTAAAGATACATTTGATCTCATTCCCGATGTTTCTGTAGGTAGATTGCCGTGTAGAAATCAGGAGGAAGTAACGACAATTGTAGGTAAAATTATTGAATATGAAACTGGCTCATTTGATTATTCATGGTTTAATCAGTTCGTAGTAGCTGGTGGTGATACCGTTCCTAATACTGGTGATCCTTTTCCTTTTGAAGGGGAAATAGTATGTGAAGAGGCATGCTCAATCATGGATGATTTTAACCCTATAAAGTTGTTAATATCTGATTTAAGTCTTGTCGATTATAATGATTTTATTGATGCATTGAATCAGGGATCTGGTTTTGCCTTGTATAGTGGTCGTGCAGGTCCATCTGCATTTTTAACTTTTGATGAATATGGAAATGCTATCACGCCTCTTCATGCCAGTAATCTAAACCAATTATCAAATAAAGTGAAATATCCTGTTTTTATCATTAATGGTTGTCTGTCTGGAAAATTCGATGTTACAATTTTGAATTTTATAAAGTATATTCTTAAACAACCAAATATAGAGAATAGTGATATTAGCTGGGATTGTATAGCATATAATCTTGTAAACCTTGAGAATGCTGGTGCGATTGCATCTATTGCACCTACATCGCAATGCTGGGTGGGTTTAGGAGACAAAGATAATAATCAGATTCCAGATATGATTGAAATTGCTTCTGGTTTTTTATCTCTTGAATTTCTCAGGGTTTACGCCAATGAGAATATTGATATTCTCGGTGAAATGCATTCGAAAGCCATTGAGAATTATGTTAATGTTTTTCCAGTTTATGGTAATAAGATTGATTGCAAAACTGTTCAGGAATATGGTTTAATTGGGGATCCTAGTCTTAAGATTGGAGGTTATAATACTATTTAAGCAGTTTAAAAATCCTTTTGCAAGTAAAAACGTGTTCAAATCCCTTCCCCTGCATACTTATATATTAAACAGTAATTAATTATATTTAAACTGGCATATTACTAGCATATCGATTAAACAATTATAAAAAATTTTACATTTTTATCGTTATCACTTCATGATTATGATAGTGTGGAAATATCTACTAGAACCACATTTAAGACTTATTTTCTAAACTTCTAACCCTCTGTGATTCTATTAAGTGTTCTTATATGCCTCTTTACACCATTAAGCAACTCAGTTTGGTCTCCTTTGTCTACTACTTTTTGTAGTCTATCTCTAGCAGTAGCTACTCTATTTCTCAGTTGTTTTCTCGTCAGAAGAAGTGTATAGCCGCCGCATTTTGGACACACTTTGAAAGCTTTTACATCATCTTTCATCGCCTTTTGGATATAAGGCCCTACATAATTACAATGCTTGCAGTCAATTTCTTTTTTCATTTAATCACCTAAATATTTTATTAGAGTTCAGCTATCTGGTAGTCTGATTTGATTCTGTAACATCATATATAATCAGATCTCCAAGATTTCATATATAACAAATCGAGTGGTATAATACGATTACCGCTCTATTTTCATTTTATCTAATTTATCCTTCTTAACAACTTCAACAGTAATATTCTCACCAATACACCATCGCAAAGCATCACCTTTTTTCAATTGATATTGACTTGTTATAAACGCTGGAACAGTTGCCCGTAATGATTTGCTTGTAGACGTTGCAGAAGTTAATACCGTGATATTGGTTTCAATATTCTTAGGCATTAATATTTAATATGTGAAATTAGGTATATATAATTACCTATTAATTTGTCATTAATTTTACCAATATTTTTAAATACTAATAACATAATTTTGTCACAAAGTCTGTTCATTACAGCTTTAAAATATGAAAACTTGTGTAAAAAAATTGAGTAAAACACAATATTACCAGTAAACTGGTGTTCAAATCTTTTCTCCAGCACTAATCATATTTATCACCTATTTATCATACAATGCTTAATTAATAAAGCACAGATTATCTTTGATAAAATTATATAACCTATAGAACTTCCATCTATCTCTTTTAAAAAAATGGAAAGAAAAATTATAGAACTAGTTTATAAAATTGTATTTTTTCATCCATTTCATTTTTTAGATAAACCTCAAGTTTTATATTTAATTAACTTATATCATTTTGCAATTAACTGATGGGATGATGCAATATGGATACTCATGAATGCGAAATGGTAAAAGTTTCAGGTGGTAATAACTCAAATTTTTCACAAGATAAAAATATCTGTAAAACAGGAATCAATGTTCTTGATGAGAAGCTTGGCGGTGGAATTCCAATCGGTAATTCCGTTTTAATTGTAGGGAGTAGTGGATCTGGAAAAACAACCTTATGCATGGAGTTTTTAACAAATGGGGCGTTAAATAATGAGCGAGGGGTTTTTTTTACTATTACTGAACCATTATTTAAATTAACAAAAAACATGGAGAAATTTAAATTTTATAATAAAAAATTAATTGAAAATGGAACCGTTAATATTATTGACTTGCGTATAATAAGTGATCGGCTAGGACTTGATGCAGAAAAATATTCAGTCGAGGATGCAAGCGCTTTATTGGATGTGCTGAAAGATATTGCAGATGAATTACAAGTGAAAAGATTAGTTATTGATTCAATAACAGCATTATGCTACCGATTAAAATCTGATGAAATGATCCGAGATTTTATCTTTAAACTCGGTTCATCACTTGCAGCTATGGGATGTACAACAATTCTCACCTCAGAAATACAACCGGTCCGTCATGGTGAAATAAAATATTCAAAATATGGTATTGAGGAGTTCATTGCTGATGGCATTATATTCCTTAGTGATGTGGAACGGAAGGGTGATCTTATTCGAACAATGCAACTGGTGAAAATGCGAGGTACTAATCATAGTAGAAGCAAGGTTGCTATGAATATTTCTACAGATAGAGGTATAGAAATAACTCCGTTATTAAAATCAAGTAGGTGATTAGATGAAAAATTCAATAACAGAAGGATTAAAAGAAAGAATTGAAAAATCATCATCATATTCTTCAGTTGGTATCGTACTTCCAAGTAATAACTACAATGATTTAACAAATGCAATATTTGAATACATACAAGAAAAAAAATCAAATCCATGGATTTATGTCACTATCACAAAACCATTCCATATCCTTAAAAATCAATATAAGGATATTATTGATAATAATTCAATTTATTTTATTGATTGTGTTTCTCAAGCAGCAGGTATCAAGTCTCAAGATCCTTGTTGTTTTTTTCTTGATAGCCCATCTCAGTTAGAAAAATTAATTTTAGAAATTGTAAGTATCGTCAAAGAAAAACGTGACCTTGGGGAACCATATGTTGTGCTAGATTCATTAAGTTCTCTTATCCTATACAATGATGATTTGTTGGTAACTGAATTTTTCACCCACCTCATAAACAATCTTGTATTAGAGCATGCTCATTCTATTTCTTTATGTCTTGAGGAAGAAATGAACAATGCAATGAATAAGATGTTATATTTAAAAAATGATAAAATCATTAAAGTAAAAGAGAGTTTTATTTAATAAAAAAAAATCATATCGAAGTGTTTTGCAATGAACGAGTTGATTGTTGAAATGGAAAAAAGAGAGTTTGTAAGTACTGGAATTGAAAAACTTGATACATTATTAGGTGGTGGTTTACAGAAAGGGTTTACAACGGCCATTTCATCAGTTCCAGGAACAAATATTGAAGTCATTTCCAAACAATTTGCAACAACGGATGATCCTCTATTTATTACCACAAATGAAACAACAGATGAGATTATTGCAGCCATGAAGGAATTTAGTTGGGATACCTCAAATATTACTTTTGAAGATATAGCACAAAAGAATTTGGATAAGATATTGCGAGGTGAATCAAAAAGAGTTTCAATTCATCAACAACGTTCAAGAACTATGATAAAAGACTTAATAAAAGCAGGGTCAGAAGGATTACCCCCAATGTCCCATGAACAAGAAGATTATCTCGCTGTTTTATCAAATATCTTGCGGCTGAATGCTTCAAAAAAGATAATCATTAACTCACTAGATTTTTTCTTTGAAAATTATGAACTTCATGATGTGTTAAGAACTTTAAAAGCAGGAAAAGTTAACATAATCAAACAGAAAGGATCACTAATTCTTTTTTTCACAAGAGGCATACATGATATTATTGTTGAAAGACAAATTGAATTACTTGCTGATTGTGTCTTAGAGCTTGACGTAATAAAAAAGGGTTCTTCTTTTGATCGAATTTTATCTGTTAAAAAAATTAGAAATGTTGCCCGTAAAATTGGAACTGCTCGATATGATATCGATGAAAAGGGTTTTACCATTGAAGAAATCGATCGAATTTTATAAGAAATTTAGTACCTACTTTCATCTGATAATATCAATAAAATTAATCAAAAAATCGACTCATTTATTAATGAGAAACAGCATACAGCATTTGAAGGAACATGGATGGGATGCATATAGAGAGAGATAGCGAGGAATCAATTGATTCCAAACGCCCGTTAGTTATGAGAGCTCTAAGACGAAGTAGCGTTAGAAGGAAAATTGCGGATTATCTTTTTACCATTAATCCAAGTGCAAGTTATACATCAGAAATAGCACATCATGTGAAAACAACACCAACTAATGTACTTGGAGCAATTCGTGGAATGGAATCACGCTATAGAAAAGATGAATCGTTAATTGCTTTAAATATAGTTGAATTAAAAGAAGGCGGAAAGGATATAAAATTATACGGTTTAACTCCTTTTGGAAAAGAGATCCTTCAAACCATTCGTGAAGATATTTAAATGGTTTTCACGAATTTTTATTTTTCTTTTTAACAAAGTTTTATTTTTTTTAGACCAATGTTCTTAATAAGGAGTTATTGATATCGATTTGTAAAATTGCCGATACATATGAAAAAGGGGTTGGCATCATGAAAAATATTGAAATAACCAAATTAAGACACGGAACAACACTATTAAAAAAAGGATTTGCAAAAATGCAAAAAGGTGGTGTTGTAATGGATGTTACCAATGCTGAACAAGCAGAGATTGCAGAAAACAGCGGTGCAGTTGCTGTAATGGCATTAGAACGAGTACCTGCCGATATTCGTAAGCATGGAGGTGTTGCTCGTATGGCCGATCCTGAAGTTATTTTAAAAATCATGGATACAGTAAGTATTCCCGTCATGGCAAAAGCTCGTATCGGGCATTTTGTCGAAGCACAAGCATTGCAATCCATAGGCGTTGATATGATAGATGAATCCGAGGTATTAACACCAGCTGATCCATTTTATCACATTAATAAACATGATTTTACGATACCATTTGTCTGTGGCTGCCGTAACTTTGCTGAGGCAATCCGACGAATTTGGGAAGGTGCTGCAATGATGAGAACAAAAGGAGAAGCCGGCACGGGAAATATTGTTGAAGCAGTACGTCATCAACATATGGTCAATCGCATGATTCACCAGTTAATTGATATGCAAGATAGCAACATTGAGGAACTTTCTGAAAGTGTCATACAGAGCTATGTTACCACATTTGAAACCTTAACGAATAATAAACCTTCTAAAAATAGTTTAATTTTCCATTCGTTTTCCTATGCAACCATTAAAGAAGAAATCATTGATGTTTTAAATGAAGTGAAAAAATTACAACGATTACCGGTAGTCAATTTTGCTGCGGGTGGCGTGGCAACTCCTGCTGATGCGGCGATTATGATGCAAATGGGAAGCGATGGGGTTTTTGTTGGATCAGGTATCTTTAAATCTGGAAACCCTGAACAACGAGCAAAAGCAATCGTTGAAGCTGTTGCTCATTATGATGATGCAAAAGTAATTGCTGAAGTGAGTAAGAATCTTGGCGAGGCAATGGTTGGTATTGAGATTGATGAAATACCACCAGAACAACGATTGCAGGAGAGAGGATGGTAGAATCCGCCTCAATAGGTGTTCTAGGTATTCAAGGTGCAATTTCTGAACATGTTTCAATGGTAAATACTGTTTATGAGAAGGAAAATATTACGAACAAAGCATTGATCATACGAAATAAAACTGATATATCTCAAGTACAAGGATTAATAATTCCTGGCGGTGAAAGCACTACTATCTCTCGTTTTTTAATCAATAACAATCTTCATGGAATCATTAAAAAACGAGTGGCAGAATCTTCATTATCAGTTATGGGTACCTGTGCTGGTTGTATTCTTATAGCTCAGAAAATCAGCGATCAAGTTAAAGATATTATCCCCCTTGAATTAATTGATATCGCTGTTTTACGAAATGCTTTTGGTAGACAGCGAGAATCATTTGAAAAAGAAATCCATATCAAAGGTTTTGATATGCTCTTTCCTGCAGTGTTTATTAGAGCGCCAATTATTGAAAAAACATGGGGAAATTGTCAAATTCTTTCAAAGATAGATAACCGAATTATTATGGTAAAACAAGGTAATATCTTAGGGTTATCCTTTCACCCTGAGTTAACTAATGATGTGAGAATTCATCAATATTTCTTACAAATGGTTTTAAAAGAAAGGTAAAAAAAAAAAGAAAAAAATGATTATGTGATTTTTAAGCTTTCATAATCGCTAAAAGGAATATTCCTAGAGCAATTAACGCTCCAACTATTGCGCCAATAACAGCAACAATTCCATTTGTTATCGTTCCAACAAAGTACATAGCTTCTGGAGGTGTTCCCATAAATGTTAGGATATTTGCACCCCATAAGAACAATACTCCAACAATCAGTCCGATTATGATGAGTATTCCTCCAACAATTCGACTTTTGCCTGATCCAAAGTAAGCTGTAAAAATTCCAGCAATAATACTAGCAACTGCAAAGACAAGCATCAGCATACTTAAAAAATATTGTAATATCATTTTTTCACCTTCTATCAAAATCTTGTTCCTGTTAACGTTTTTGTATCAATGACTCCCTCGATTGATCGGATTTTATTAACAACAAGATTACCCAACCTCTCAAAGTCTTCTGCTTCAATTTTTGCAATAAGATCGTATTCACCAAATAATGGATGAAGTTCAACGATCTGAGGTACCTTAGATAACTTATTGTATACTTCATGTTCTCGTGCTGGTGCAGCACTAATAAGCACAAATCCTATTGCCATTCTGCCTTCCTCTTATTAATAGGTGTTATTAAATCATTAAATATAAATCTTTTCAAATATCGGCTTATTACTTTTTTTCTATTCAATGATTAATTTAAATACATCACATATGATATAAATAAATCTATAAATAATCAATAAAAAAAATGATATAAAAAATTTCTTTCTATTTTGTGTGAATTTTATCATTGTTACTCCTGCATTATGTATAATAATGTATAAGAAGAATTATATATTATTAATAGTACATAAATATGTATAGATTAGAATGTCATGAAGAAAAAGACATATTATTTTCATGATGGTGAAATGAAATAATAACATGGTATGATTCATGAAAAATGGGAGAGCAGTTCTTCTTACACTTCTTACAGTGCTATTTATTTTTGTATTAGTTTCACCTATAGTTAGTCCTAACAATCCATTTATTGCTTCAAGTGATCCAACCATAAGATGGAATAATGCTTTTGCTTTTCAGCAAGAAATTATTTTACCCATTGATACCGTTTCTTCTAAAGCAATTTTTCAACCGATCGATATTCCTATAAAATTTACTAAAAAATGCTGGGCTTTCAATGAAACTATACATTCAATTAGAGTATGCTGTTGGAATAATAATAAGTGGAGTGAATTAGAATCTCAAATCTATAATCTAAATTTTACCACAGAAAATATCATTTCGAACTGTAATTTAATTTTTCTTATTCCTTCAGATGCAACAGGAAAAGAAAAGTATTACCTATATTATAATGACGAGGAAATAGGTTCACCTCATTATTATGATCATGTTGACATTAAAGATGTTTTTTATTATTATGAACCAATAACTGGAATCGCTGTTGAAGGTGATTTTTATGAACTGTCAGATGATGAAGATATCGTCTATGGTATTGGTCAAAAAGGAAAAGTAATGAATAGAAAACTATCACAAATTGCTATTCGGATGAAACCAGGAACAAAAAAATTAGATATTTTAAATACAGATTTACTCACCTCATTTAGTTTTTCATATCAAAATGGACCGGATGATAATGATGAGGTTTCATCAGATCAAAAATTAACTGGAAAAGAAATAACAATTAATGGAAATTTAATGATAGAATTTGTAATAAATTCAGAATCAACTAATGGTATCATACAAACATCAAATGTATATCGGTACTACCATTCACCAACTGATGATAAACGAATAAATGTTCATGTAAAACATCAGATTTTAGAGGATATTATACTTGGTGAAGATGAAAATAATGATGGACGTTTTGGTACCATTATTAGTTATCATTCAAAAAGTGAATCAATGAAAAAAATGCAATTTGGAGATATCTTACCGTATCTTCATGTCTATGGGGAAGATGGACGTATTAAGGAATATAATGTTATTATAAATCCAGAAAATTCTCAACGAGAATGGGTAATTTCTTATGATGATGATTGTGATATTGGTTCATCTGCATGGTTTTCATACAGCCAAGGCTATGAAGGAAAGACCCATGGCGTTATTTTTTCTTCAAATGAACAAATCATCTCAAATGCTTCAGATGAAAGAGATGGAGTTCAATTAAAAATATCAGAAAAAGAATACCTTGATATTATCGGTGCTGAAATTGATTATGCATCAATTATTTTTGGAAGAAATTCATATGAATTATTACAACCTCATGATGTTCTTATTGATAAAGGATTAATTATCGAATTTGATGTCGAATTCATTTCTTTGTCTCAGGGAACCTATGAAGACATTCATGAGGAAAGTAAATTTTTTCAGAAATTGGTAGATTTCCGAAATGTTTTTACAAATCAAACAATCGGTAAAGAAAATATCTATACGTTAACTGTTATGCCTCATTTAGGAGGAAAAATTGGATCATTTCCATTGCTGGCAAATATAACAAAACTACCACTACCCGTTCTTATTGGAGAATTGTATAGAGATAAGGAACTCATTACTTCTGGAGTTGTTGATAAACCACTTGGATTCCAAATTATAAAATTTTCAAAGCTATCAGAGGGAGAATACACAATAAAAATTTTTAGAAAATATGGAAATATTACTAAAAAATTTGTTGGCGTATCCTCTGTTGACTTAACTGAAGATAAAACCGTACATATCTATTGTACCTGGGAAAAAAATATAGAGGTTCATGTTCATGATCAATATGATCACTTATTAGGAAATGTTACCGTTCTCATCTTACAGGACTCTTTGATTGTTTCTGAATTTGAAACAAATAGAACTAGTATTGCCTCTGTTCAAGTTCCTTTCAATGTACTGGAATCATATGAATCAAATAAACTAAGGAATATAACATTACATGAAATTTTTAATGTTGCCCCATTATATCACATAAAAGCATATTACAAAGGGTTTCAGGTATTCGATGAATCTCTGAAACGGTTCGATTCTAATATTGCATTTTCCGTTCCGGTTTACAATCTTTTAGTACATGCATCAGATGAATTAAATTTAGCCCCCGACGTTAACATTAATCCATTTTTAGTAAGTACAGATATGAAAAAACCCATCGAAATCTATCCTGCATCTCTTGATAAAGGAACCTTTTATTTTGAAAACATACCATCAGCAAATTATACACTACATATATCATATGGCGGATATTCAAAAAGTAAATCTATCCAAGTACCAAGTTGTGGAGAGGAAATACAAATCAGATTTGCCTATCTTGCAGATTTATCCTTTGATCTTCTCAGTATTCGAGGAGAAATATATGATGATGAATCATTAGATCTAGTAATTAAGCGCATGGATACCATTATTTTTGAAAAAATCAAATCTGATGATTCAGTTGAAATTCCCCCAGGAACATACACCGTCAATGTGTATGATAAAGATCATTTGATTGGTTCAAAAAGTATTAAATTTTCTCATGATGCAACCGCATCTATTGTTACCTCCAAATCATCGCTTATTGGTTGGATGGTGATATTAACTGCCTTTTTTATCATCATACCCTGTTTGCTCTTAACCGTATTAAAAAAAGTTTCACTAAACACCTGTTTAAAACTCTTTGTATTAGGACTGGTATTAATTTCATTAGTACAACCATGGTGGAGCTTTTATGCATCTGCAGAAAATGATGCTTATGAGAAAACCAGCAATATGTATATTTTTCCTCAGATCATGATTGAGGAATTCCATGAGAATGGCTTCCGGTTTCTCTCAATTGCAACAATTCCAGAGATATTTACGGATTTTCTCTTTCTCTTACTCACGATAATTCTTATTGGAATACTATTGATGTTACTGAGTTTTCTTCCAAATATTATTCTGAAGAAACGATTCGCAGTTGTTCTTACGGTGTTAAGTATTGTTTTTGTTGGTATTGTTGCAATATCATTTTCTGTTGGTATGTCTCGAATTACTGAGCTGAGTCTGGGAAGTCTTCAGGGAACAGGATTGATAGACATCGAATTGCCATCTGAAACAAGTATGTACATGCAGGCAACATGGGGTTTTGGTCTAGGTCTTTATCTAGTATTTTTTGCATCCGTTATTGCAATTGCTACAGGAATCATTGATCTATTTATTGCTCATCAAAAGAAAAAGAAAAATCAAATCTGTTAAAAAAAATATCTATTAGTTCCTAGGTAGAGTTTTTTATTCGCTCAACTCCATTAATATCAAGAATATACTGATACACAGTAACTGGTACAAGAGACTTCCATTCTTGATTATTTTGGATTCTTTTGCGAATTTCTTTTCCAGAATATAGGTCTCGATGAAATAAATCTGTCTTTTTAATCATAAATCCCTTTTGTTCAAATAATGAGGTGGTAAAATCATTATTGCATAGAACAACGGAAAAAGTATCAACCATACTGCCTACATGATCAACCCATTTTGAAGGATTATGAATATCAGGTATTGCAATGATCTTATAATTAGTAATTTCTTCATTATTCAGTGTTTCAGAAATCATTTTCTCTCGTTCATCATAGGTAAAAGGATTTTCAAGAGTATGATGATATTGAGAAGATCCAATCCCGATCTTAATTAAATCATAGGTTTTATGAAATGCATTAATTACATGGAGATGTCCAAGATGAAATGGCTGAAATCGACCGATAAACAATGCAATCATAGCTATCAAATCATTCTATTCATCGCGTTAGGATAATTTATTACCAATTCAGTTAAGGATCATTTTTTTGTACTTCTTGTGAAATTGATTTATTCTTATGGCTATTCTCTTTCTTATCTACTGTTGTTTCAATAGGGCCAGTAATATCCGGGGGATTCATCTCCCGTAGTTTCTGCAGTAATACTTCTTTACCCGGTCCATCCAATGCATGTTCAATAACCTCAGGAAGTGTTGCAACAGGAATGACTTTCACTTCGTCTGCAAATTTCTTTTCAATAAGGACATCCTGTAAATTAGATTTAGGAATAAGAATCGTTTTAATACCCACTCGAGCTGCTGCTTCAACTTTTGCAGTAGCACCCCCAATAGGAAGAACGGTACCGCGAATACTTAATGATCCGGTCATTGCAATATCTTGTCTCACGGGGATTCCTTCCATAGCAGAAATAATAGCAGTGATAACAGAAATACTAGCAGAATCACCTTCAACGCCTTCATAGGTACCTATAAACTGAATATGGATATCAAGTTTTGAGATATCCTTGCCAATATATTTTTTGATAATAGCTGAAATATTTAACACAGATTCCTTTGCAATATCCCCTAGTCGCCCAGTAGCAATAACTTTCCCTTCAGATTCAGATCCTGCAGGGGTTACTTCTGCAACAATAGGTAAAACAAGTCCTGCAAACTCGCTCATAGAAGGATCTGCTGAATGAACCGCAAGTCCATTAACCACACCAATTTCTTTTCCATTGACGTTAAAGGACCGATAATCCTTCTGATATTCAATAGTGCGCTCTACCACCTGCTGTTCAAGGGATTTTGCTATTTTTTTCGCTTCTAAAACATGTTCTTCGGTTACAATTTGCATTTTTTGCTCAAAAGCCAAATCACCTGCAGTACGAATAAGACCACCAAGTTCACGTAATCGAAGTGAAAGTTTCCCTTTTCTACCGGCCCTACGCTGAGCTTCATGAATAATACCTGCAACCGCTTGTTTATCAAAATGAGAAATCTTTGTATCTTTTTTAATTTCTTGAGCAACAAAGCGAACAAGTTTTTCACGATTTTCAAGAGTATCTTCCATATGACTCCGTAAATACACCTCATATCCATATCCACGAATACGGGATCGTAATGCAGGATGCATTCCTTTTAATGCATCTAGATTACCTGCTGAAACTAAAATAAAATCACAGGGAACCGGCTCAGTTTTTACCATTGCACCAAAACTGCGTTCTGATTGACCGGTGATCTGAAATTTTTTCTCTTGAATAGCAGTTAATAAATGTTGTTGTGAAGGAAGATTTAGAGTATTAATCTCATCAATATAAAGAACACCTTTATGGGCACGATGAATAGCCCCTGCTTCCACTAACTGATGCGGCGGTGTTTCTAATCCCGCAGATTGAAATGGATCATGCCTGACATCACCCAGTAATGCACCTGAATGCGCAGCAGTTGCTTCAATAAAGGGAGGGCTATCTTCCTTATCATGGGCAACAAGTATTTTTGGAACCTGTTGTAGTTCCTGTCTTTGCATTAATGATCCTCGAGAAAATATTAAAAAAATCATAACTGCAGCAATAATACCAAATATTGCATATTCTGGATGGACATTGTTCCAATTACCATCAATAAAAACAGGTGAAAGTCCTGCAAGGACCGATAATGCAACAATCATAAAAACAATAGTAGTAACCATGCTTGATTGCTGTTCTTTTTTCTTCTTCGCTTCAGCACGTTGTGCCTTTACAATCTGTTTTCCTTTCCCACCCGGAACAACTCTGATATGAGGGGTGTTTGTATCTTCAGAATTTGGATATGCAATAATATCTTCCAGTTCTTCCTTTGGTAGAAATTCAGTCATTGCACGAGCAACCATTGATTTACCCGTACCAGGATCTCCAATAAGCATAACATGTCTTTTTTGTTCAGCGGCTTTTCGAACAATTTCTACTGCTTTATCTTGACCTATCACCTGGTCAAGTAATCGATCAGGAACAGGAATATCAGCAGTTGTTGTAAATGGCTGCTTTTGAATCCACTCGTCAATCGTCTCCATTTTATTGCCCTTTTCTTTCATTTCATCTAAATAAGAATCAATATCTTCAGTCACGGTATCAGAACCAAGTCAATACTTTTTTTATTATAAATAATAATTGTAAGCTTTTACCAACCATCATAAAGGTCCTTATATTTATCAATATTTCTTTTTAACCAAAAACATACCATATCATAAACATACAAAAGCCTATGATAATAAAAAGGATCCAGAGAACATAAACAAGTTTTAATCGAACTAACCATTTTGCTTTTTTTTCAGAGGTATCAAAGAATCTACCAAGGACGGGATCATCTTCAATGGTGCTCATTTTCTTTTTGATTCCATTAATGCTTTTATTCGTTTTCTTCTAAAGAAATCTTCTCTTTCTCTTTCTTCCAACTGCATTTCAATATATTTTCTTGTTGATTTTAATTTCGGAATAAGATTATTCTCAAGGACATTAACGCGTCGTTTCGTTTTCTCTATCTCTACCGCAAGGCTTTTGATACCTCCTTCTAGATCAGCAAGTTCAACAATATGGCTAAGAATGGTAGTGAATTGCTGATGCGCATCATCAAGTTTTGCAGTGGTCTCTGTCAAACTATATGATGGTTTTTGAGGAATATTGAATTCATCTGCGTTTATTTTGGGGATTTTTACCCCCATTATATTATCTTCAACAAAGCTTAATTCACCAGCTGAAGGACTCTGTCTTGCCGCATGTTCCACTTGTTGTTCACCGAGTATCATTTCTGCTTGGATAAGGGATGTGAATGCATTAGAAAAAAGTCCATCTACTGTTTTTGATAGCGTATTACGTTTTTCAATAACTCCGAAAAATCGTTCCACAAGAGCATCTCGTTTTTCTTCTAACAGTTTATGTCCTTTCTCTGCAAGGGTAAGTTTCTTACGAATTTCAAGTAATTCCATCCGGGTAGGTTTTACCCCTTCCAGCAATTGTTCACTCATCTTAGGCTTCCTTTTTCTTTGCTCTTTTATCAGGATGATATATCTCAATATATTTCTCATCAATTTTTTTCAATTCTGCTTTTGGAAGCGTAGCAAAGAGCTCCCATCCAAGATCCAGTGTTTGAATAATACTTCTATTTTCATGATCTTCCTGTTTTACGAATTTATCCTCGAATAAAGCCGCAAACTGTAAAAATTTTTGATCCCGTTCTGACAATGCATCTTCACCAACGATTGCCACAAGATCCCGAAGATCACAGCCTTCTGCATATGCTGCATATAATTGATTTGAAACACCGGCATGATCTTCTCGTGTTCGATCTTTTCCAATTCCTCGATCCATAAGCCGTGAAAGACAGGGAAGCACTGAAATTGGCGGGTAAATATCTTTTTTATGTAGCGATCTATCAAGTACAATTTGTCCTTCTGTAATATACCCAGTAAGATCAGGAATCGGATGGGTGATATCATCATCTGGCATAGTAAGCATTGGAATTTGGGTAATAGATCCTTTTTTATCTTTAATTCTTCCAGCTCGTTCATAAATCATAGCAAGATCAGTATACATATACCCTGGATATCCTCTTCTCCCTGGTACTTCTTCTCTTGCTGCAGCAATTTCTCGTAAGGCTTCTGCATAATTGGTCATATCGGTCAATATCACAAGAACTTGCATCCCAAGATCAAATGCTAGATACTCCGCACAGGTTAATGCCATTCTTGGTAATATGATTCGTTCAATGGTTGGATCATCAGCTAAATTCAAAAACATTGTTGTTCTCTCTAGTGCACCAGTATTTTCAAAATCTTTAATGAATAAATTGGCTTCTTCTGAGGTGATACCCATTGCACAAAAAACAACCGCAAATGTTTCCTCTTTTCCAAGAACCCGTGCCTGTCGTGCAATTTGGGCGGCTAGTTGATTATGTGGCAAACCAGAACCTGAAAAAATAGGGAGTTTTTGTCCCCTTACTAAGGTGTTTAACCCATCAATTGTGGAAATACCTGTTTGAATAAATTCACTTGGATATTCCCGAGAATATGGATTAATAGGATTGCCATTGATATCTCGTCTTTCATCAGGGATAATCGCAGGAGCATTATCAATAGGATTACCAGTACCGTCAAACACTCGTCCAAGCATATCTTTTGATAACCCTAGTTTCATTGTTTCACCAATAAACCGAGCAGAGGTTTCTTTTGTCTCCAGACCCTTTGTTCCCTCAAATACTTGTACGACTGCTTTATCAAGAAATGCTTCAAGGACTTGCCCGGTTCGTTCTTCTCCAGTTACTGTTTTAATTTTAACAACTTCATTAAATGCAACACCAGTTATTCCTTCCACAATCATTAAAGGACCAGCAACTTCAGTAACGGTCTTATATTCAATGTTTTTATTACTCATCCTTATTTTACCTCCTGAATCAAACCATCAACTTCTTTGTTTACCTGCTTTTCAATTTCTTTAAAACGTTTTTCAAAGGTTTCATTGGGAACAGTTCCCATACGAGCAATCTGTTCTCTTGATTTCATTTTCATAAGATCGTCAATTTGGACATGTTTATCGACTGCTTTCTGAATTAAGTCAGCATAAAGACTCATAATTCGGAGCATTTCATATTGTTTCAATCCGGGACAATAGGTATCAACTTGATGAAAAGCACTTTGCTGCAGGAAATCTTCTCGAATCATTCGAGCACTTTCAAGGACCGCTCGTTCTTTTGGAGGAAGTGCATCTGGACCTACAAGCTTTACAATTTCCTGCAGTTCAGATTCTTTCTGCAGTAAGGTCATTGCTTTATTTCGCAACTGCAACCAGCTATCGCCAATATTTGTATTCCACCAACCACTAATTTCATCTAAATATAATGAATACGATTTTAACCAATTAATAGAAGGAAAATGACGCCTATCAGCCAGATCAGCATCAAGTGCCCAAAAAACTTTTACAATGCGAAGGGTGTTTTGCGCGACCGGTTCAGAAAAATCACCACCAGGAGGACTCACTGCACCCATAACCGATACAGATCCTTCATTATCTTTTGAACCAAGTAACTTTACTCGCCCAGCTCGTTCATAAAACTCGGCAAGTCTACTCGCAAGATACGCAGGGTATCCTTCTTCACCAGGCATTTCTTCAAGTCTGCCTGAGATTTCTCTCATTGCTTCAGCAAGTCGTGAGGTACTATCTGCCATTAATGCAACATCATAGCCCATATCTCTATAATATTCAGCAAGGGTAATTCCTGTATACACACTTGCATCACGAGCTGCAACAGGCATATTTGACGTATTAGCAATTAAAACGGTTCGATTCATCAATGGTTCTCCCGTTTTTGGATCCTCTAGTTCAGGAAATTCCCGTAACACATCGGTCATTTCATTACCCCGTTCGCCACAACCAACATAAATAACTACTTGAGAGTCACTCCATTTGGCCAGCTGATGAAGCGTGACTGTTTTCCCGGTACCAAATCCACCAGGTATTGCAGCGGTTCCCCCTTTTGCAATAGGAAAAAACGTATCAATTACCCTTTGACCAGTTATCAAGGGAACCGAAGGATCATATTTCTCTTTGACCGGCCTCCCTTGTCGAACAGGCCATTTTTGCAACATCTGCAGTGGTTTTTTACCCGCATCTGTTTCAATAGTTGCAATATCATCAACAATCGTATATTCCCCTTCAGTAACAATAGATTCAATCGTTCCCTTCAAAAGAGGGGGCACCATGATTTTATGGGTGATAATCGATGTTTCCTCAACGGTACCAAGCACATCACCACCTTCAACGGTATCACCTTTTTTTGCCACAGGGGTGAAATGCCATTTTTTTTCTTCATCAATTGCATTGGCCTCAACACCTCGTTCAATAAAATCGCCGGTTTGATTAAAAATCGTTGGTAATGGTCGTTGAATGCCATCGTATATATTAGTGAGAAGGCCTGGACCTAAATTAACTGATAAGGGACTTCCAGTTGATTCCACTTTTTCACCAGGTCGTAATCCATTGGTATCCTCATAGACCTGAATCGTTGCAACATCCTTATTTAATCGAATAATTTCACCGATGAGATTTTCTTCTCCAACACGGACGACATCATACATTTTCGCACCGCGCATACCATCGGCCTCAATAACAGGACCTGATATACGGATAATTTTACCTGTTTGTGTTATCGCTTCCATATTTTTTATTCTCCATTAATCATTCCTTTTAATCCTAATTTTTAATATCCATTCCAACTGCTTTTTTTATCAGATGTGAAACATAGTCAACATGATCTTTTTTTCTTCCTTGTTTATCAGGAATTTCAACGATAATCGGTAAAAGATTTCGCAATCGGAACTCAGTTAATTGTTTTCCAATCTCTTCGGCAACACCTTCTGTTAAAAGAATCAGACCAATATCTGTATGCTCATCTTCTATCTGATTCCAAAGATGGATTAGAGAGTTTTCCTTATTATCTGGAATTCTTACATCCATAACACCTGCTAGCCGTAAGCCCATAGCAGTATCATAATCACAGAGAGCAACAATCTTCATGTATCCACCTCCAACACACAAAGAGGGGTGATTAAATCTGATGATAAATGTTCACTAACACCTTTGCTGATAATTTTTAAATTTTGGATTTCTGTTTCTTTTGACACAAGAAAACGTAGGGTTGGACCAATTGTTGTATAATATTGTTGGCTGATTTCTTTAACCAATCGGGTAAATAATAATTCAAGTGCGGTAGTTAATGTTTGTACACTTTGTTCATCTGTTTTTTCAAATGATTGTTTCAAAATAGAATAATAGGTTGTTCCTTCAAGATTTTCAATTAGTTGTTGAACAGATTCAACTTTACAAAGTTCAAGAAACTTCCAATGTAAAATTTCATATCCATCACCGATAAAAAGCAGTTGACAGAGTTTTTCATGATAATTCATATGTTTTGCTCGAAGAAGCAGTTTAATAGTAAGAATATCTTTATATCTAGCTATATACAAATGTTTCCCTTCTTTACATTTATAGGGAACTTTAACTTTTTCTAATTGCTGTAAAAAAAATGCATCAACCGTAGCATCTATTTGTAAGGGTAATGTCTCATCAGATACAACCTGCGATACCATTGTATCAGAAAACCCATAGTCTCTCAATATTTGAGGAACGGTATCTTCAGATGCTTCAGCTAGTTTTAAAATCAATGATTTTGTCTTCATTGTTATTGTTGTCAGATTAAAGGTTTCAGGGTTTATGGTTCCATGATTATGTACCTGATGAAGTATTTGTTTTATTGTAAAAGCATCTTTTTTTTCCTTATAAATAGAATAAAATGGTACCATTTTTGTTGAACTATCTTGTTTCATTTGATTAATAAATTTGGTTAATTGCTGATCAAGAGATCGTTGTACTTCCGTTGTATTAGAACCTTCTATCTGATAATCCTTATTTGTATTGAGTTGTTCGATAAAGTCTTCCAAACTAGAAGCATCAATCAGATGCTGGAGATTACTTGGTAAAAGATAAGGATTTCCTATTGCTTCAAATTTTGCATTGGGATACACAAATTTAACATAGGCTAAAAAAGGCCGAGATATAACTGCCATAGCACCAGCTATGATGGCTATGATAAGAATCCATAAGAATGGGCTGTTCGGATCAAAAAGGATATCCAACACGTCAGGTCATCTCCAATTATTATGAAAAAAGCAGTTTTCCAACTTGCACTCTTATTTCTTGCTTTCTTCTCTTTAATATTCCTTCAAATGTATTATCAATAGAAATATTGCCTTTATCTGCTATTAACACGATGCCACCAGATGCCTGAATTGTTCCAATAACCGGTATTTTTTTTTCCTTGGCAATTTTTTTATCTAACGGTTTTGATGTCTTAATTGAGAACGATCCCTTGATTTGTTTCTTGCCGTTATCAATAAGGATATTGATAATTTTTACATATGATTGTTCATCAAGATTTGCAAGGTTTTCTTTAGCTTTATGAAAACAATGTTCAATGCTTTCTTCTTGTATATTCATGAGTTGCCGTTTTACTTCTTGATGTGCTTGTGATATGTGTATTCGTTGAATGTTTTCACATTCTTTTTTTCCGTTTTCAATGATTAATTGTTCGAGTTCTTTTGTCTTTTTTGCATATGATTTCAGCATCTCATCAATTTGTTTTTTTGCTTTCTGCTGAATAAGGGCGATTTCTTTATCTGCATCTGTTTGAATTTTTTTTATTATTGCTTCTGCTGACATGTTCTCAGGTACCTTTAGTACTTCATTAAGCTCCGCCAAGGAATCCAAGGCCAACCATTAGAAGAATACCTACAAGTAATCCAAAAATGGCAATTGTTTCAGGCATGACTGTAAAAATAATTCCTTTCGATGCAATATCTGGATTTCTGGCAACACTACTAATTGATGATGAGGCAACCATACCTTGATTTATTGCAGAGATACCTGTAAGTCCTACTGCCAGGCCAATCCAAACAGCACCCATACCCATTAAAGAGGTTACAGATGCCCCTCCGCCACCAAGAAGACCAGCACCCATCATTAAAAGAATTGCGGTTAAAAGCCCATAAACGGATTGTGTCATTGGTAACACTTGCAAGATTAGACATTTACTGAATAAATCTGGTTTTTCAGCAGTTACTGCTACAGCTGAACTTCCAGCAAGAGCCAGACCAATTGCCGAAGCGATACCTGCGATTCCTATCGCAAGAGCACAACCAAGAATCACCATGGTCTTGTTCTGATCACTATCTGATACTTCTTCCTGTTGAGCTGCAACATTTCCTACAAATCCAATTATGAGAATTGAAAGGATAAGCCAACAGATTGCTGCTTTTCTCATTTGCATTTTATTTTTCCTCCTACTCAATATTTTTATCCTCTTTTATTTGTGTATATGTTCTTTTTATTTTAAAAGGTGAAAAAGCATTACCTCCACCTTCGTAGAATCTGTTGAAAAATTCAACATATTGTAATCTAAGTGAGTGAATACCTGCACCTAATGCCTGTAATCCAAGATTTACCATATGAGCAAAAATAATAAGAATTATTGTAAAAATAATTCCAACAAATGGAATCATTTCTCCTAGTAATTTTGCAACGACATTAAAAGCAAGCGCCATTCCTGCAGTTGCTAAACCTAATGCAAGTAAGCGAGAATACGAAAGCCAATCACCAATGTATCCAGTAATTTCAAAAAATCCTATGGGTCCAACACTAATAAGAAGTTGAATAAACCCAATTATTGATAATATGATACCTAGATACATAATTGGTTCAGAAAAAGTCATATTTAATATTGATGAACCAATAAGGATACCGCCACCAATCTGAAGAGGAATCCAACAAGATTTCACCGTAAGAAATTCTTTGATCTTTTTTTCTTTTAAACATTGAATTAAGCTAAGGAATATCCCTACATTGAGATGTATCAAACCAAAAATTAATGCGACAATAAGAATTGTAATAGGATCCTTTAATGGATCCACAAGAGGGGTGAAATGAATACCAAATAAGGTAAAATCATAAAGTAATGCATTAGCATCACCATAAAAATATAAGGGTATTAAATTTCCAAAGAAACTATTTGTTAATAAGCCAACAAGTAATGTCGTGGTACCAAGCCAGATACCCATAAAAGACCAACTTCGTATCATATCACTATACTTTTTATATTTAAAATAACCTATTAATGATAAGATGACTATGATGCTGCCGTACCCTGCATCACCAAGCATTATTCCAAAAAATAAAATAAAAAATATTCCCATGATAACCGTTGGGTTTATTTCATTATATTTTGGAGTGCCAAACATATCAAGAAGTGTTTTGAATCCATCTGCCCATGCTGGAGTTTTAAAATACGTTGGGGGATTATCAGGATTTGATGATGGAGTTTCATAGGTTATCTCTGCATGATTATCGCTCGTTGTTTGAACAAGATCTTCAAGTTTGTATTCATGTTCCGCAAGTATCCATCCTTTTATGACAACTGTTGAATCTGTTTTTGCAAATTGCTTGGGGAGTTCTTTTCGTACATATTCTATTTGTATCTGTTCTTTTAATCCAAGATACAAAGAAAGTGATTCAAGTGATTGTTTTTGTAAAGTGCTTATTATCTCTTTTTGTTCTTTTTGTAAATTCTTTTTTTCGTTTTTGAAATGGTGAATCGCATCTTTTGGTGTTCTATTTAAAGAGGGTATATTTAATTCAGTAAGGTTTTCCGTACATACCCGTTCTACTAGTTTTTTCTGAGTAATATGACCAACGATAATAACAGACCATACCGGTTTTTTACCAGAACTAATCTGTTTTGAATCAACAATAATCGTATCATTTGAAGAAAATGCATTTTCTAAATGTTCTAAATCCTCAGTTAATCCAGCCTTAATAATTAATGAAGAAGAAACCCCTATCATTGATAAATGAACATTAAAAGCTTTTAATTTGCTAATTGAATCAATGTGCTCATTAATTTGATTAAGTTTTTCATTGATTTGTTGTAAACGATGATCTTGTTTTAAAATAAATTTTTCATCTTTAGATAACGCACTTTCAATATCAGAATATAATTCATCCGATTGGACATCGTCTATCTGTTGAATTTCTGGTAATTGAGGGTGTAATAATGCTTTAATTCCACTTTTTTTAACTTGCATATTTTTTAAAATTGAAATAATAGTTGTTAAACGATTCATATAATTTTGACATAACGTGGCTTCAAGGTGAGAATAAGAAGGTTCTAATGAACCAAGTGTTTCAGCCTCTTCTTTTGAGATAGTGGATATTTCCATGAGGCCTTTTTCATGTAATTTTTTAATAACTTCCTCTACATATGAATAATAAAGAAGAATGGTTGTTTTCTTCATCGGAGAAGGAAATAGTATGGATTTCAAGCCCCCTTGATGATTTCATCCATGATGAGCTGCACAGCCTCATCTATATGAGGTTTTGCCTTTTTATTTATATCATCAATTGCCTTTTTGTTTTCTTGTAATATGTGCTCAATTTCTTTTTTTGTTGATGCTTCATTTTCTTGTTTGAGATAGGATACTTGTTGTCTTGCTTGTTGTAACTGTTTATTTCTATGCTGAAGTGCCTGTTGCTCTGTTTCTTCGATTTTCTTATCATTTTTCTTTATTGCGTATTGGATTTTTTGATTTGCCGCTGTCTCTGCTCTTTTTATTTCTTCAATGGAACTAAGTGGCATTGTTATGCGGTAACAAAAAGTAATATTTATATTAATCGCATCAATCTAAAAATAGAGGGCTATATATCTTACTAAATTGAATTATTGATTAAATTATTAAAAAAATAAATAAAATGTTACATGCCCCAAAATTTCTCATTTTTCCTTTTGATTTCAAAAATTTTATCAAGGACATCCTTTTCATCAAGGTTTAAAACATTCATTTCTCGAAGTTTTTTTGCATCAAGTTCAGGAATATCAGTATATAAAATATCACCTGCCTTAATTTGCCTACCTATAGTAACTCCTTCAATTGAGACAGCAACTTCTTGTCCCTGAATCGCTTCATTAACCGATTGATTATCAGATTGTATTGCTTTTATTCTTCCAACAATTCTTCCATCTTCCCGCATGACTTTAACATCATTATGAATGCGACCGGATAGAATTCTCACTCCAACAATTGCTGGATGACTTATTCTAAAAATATATTCAGGAATGATTTTGAATAAACCAGGATGAACAAATGTTTGTCTTCTTGCTTTCTCAAGTGCTTCTTTTGTTTTTATAACCCATTCGTCATATTGTTCCATTATAGTGTAAATTACATCTTCATGAAATACTGTAACTGAAGTTTTTGTTAATGCTTCCTGTGCCTCTGGTAAAATTTTCACATTAAATGCAAAAATAGCCTTATTTAATTGATTGTTTGTGGCTTCTGTTTCAGTAATGTCCCGTTTTGAAACATTCCCAATATCTGCTTTTCTTATTTCTATTCCTTTTTCTCTTGACTCTTTGATAAGTGCTTCAAGGCTTCCAATGGTATCCGCTTTAATAACAATACCCTGCTCATCAAGGACTAGATCGATTTTTGTTTGCTCTTTAATTTCATGAATAATTGCATCTTCATTTTCATTACAGACGCGGAGCGGTGCACCAGGAACAACATCTTCAAGGTGAGGAGATGATATCTTTATACCACATGCCGCATGGGCTTCTTTGACACTATCAAATCGTTCTCGAGGATCTCGAATTTCATCTAATGGTTTCGGTTTCAGAAGCGCTTTAATCGTAGTAACAATAGCATCATTTCTTGTACCAATTGCTATTTTATCTGATTGTTTTATAGTGCCATTATAGATTATTGTATCAATAGTAGTTCCAAGACCAACTTCTTCTTTCACTTCCAAGACCGTTCCTTTTGCTGGTCCTTGTTCAGTATGCAGTCTTTCTTCTAAAAACCGTTGAGCTAGACCAACAACGGTCATTAATAATTCAGGTATGCCTTCTCCTGTTTTTGCAGAAATGGGAATAATACCAATTGATTTTCTAAAATCCGCAATATTATAGTATAAATCAGCTTGAAAACCTAAATCATATACTGTTCCAATCAAATCATATATATGCTCATCAAATATTGTCTTTGCCCGTGAGTTTTGACTCTCAATTCGTTGTTTCGCAACACTACTCGGTTTCTTCCATCCATTTATTCTATCAATTTTATTTGCAGCTATAAGAAAAGGTGTCTTGTATTGTTTTAGAATATTAATTGATTCATATGTTTGAGGCTTAAAACCTTCATTCAAATCAATAATGAGAATCGCTAAATCAGCAAGAGATCCCCCCCTTGACCGAAGAGTTGTAAAAGCATGATGGCCGGGCGTGTCAATAAATAATAAACCTGGTAAAGTAAATGATTTTCCTTTGAGAAGTGGACCACACACATTAATAATTGCATCAAGTGGAAACTCTGTTGCACCAATATGCTGAGTAATAGCCCCTGATTCTCTTGATACAACCGCCGTGCCTCTAATAAAGTCTAAAAGCGATGTTTTTCCATGATCAACGTGACCAAGAACACTTACAATAGGTTGTCGAATGTATTTTGTAGTCATAATTATCGCCCTGCGATGTTATCAATGAAACCTTTTTAATATTTATTAATAACATGTAAACTACGGAATTTTTCAAATTTTGATTATCAGAAATTCAATTCAATAAATATTTAATGCATATAAAAACATATTGAGTTATGGTGTGCAAAATATTGATGGTTTTCACCTTTGATATTACACCAACCTTTTAACAGGGTTATCGTTATATCATTTTTATATTATTAAAAATAGTTTACCGATGGTGAATATGTCAATCGAAAAAGTATCATGGGAATATAAAAATGGTTTGAAGTCGTTTTTAAATCTATTGAATATGATTGAAACCGCATTGAATTTATTACAAGAAGAAGGTTATTTCCAAAAGATTAATAGCGAAATAATAAAAAGTAATAGTAATTTTTATTTAGATGATAATTTCTGGATTTGCATCCAGCTTGATGATCCTGAAAAAATCTTTTTTGGATATATGGATCATTGTACTAAAAAAACAATTAATAATGAAGTTTTTAAAGATATGATTAAACTACCAGGCCATGACATTCCAGGTCGATTATATGACTTTAATGAGAATCATTTCTTTGAATTGCCAAAAGCAGAGCAAAAAATAGAAATTTTCAATTTTTTAAAAGAATGCTTTGAGCTTATTAAAACTCAAATTGAGAATGGAAGATTATAAGTTTTCAATAATTATTGATAATAATTCGAATCTTTTTAAGAATTATTCGTATCAACATCCAGATCTAGAATTCTGTGATAAAGGAAATTCTTAATGAAAACTTTGATTTTTCTTTTATTGTGATTTACTCATGAAGGATAAAAAAGGTGGAAGATGATATGAGTAATACCAAAGGTAAAAGAGATGCACCTCTAGATTAGAAACCAAGGCTTTTAACAAAGAAGGAAAGAAATAAACGTAAAAAAAATAGAAAAGAAAAACATTCAAAAATTTAATTTAACATATAAAAAGTAAACTCAAAATAATATGATGTGAAGTAATTCATATAAAATTAATAATCTAAGATTTTTTAATAAAAAAGAAGGAAAAGAGGAATTAATGATATTTATACAAATTTGTTTTTTTCTTACAAATCACTTTGCATCCATGCTTACTTTTCATTTCTGCAAAATCGGTATTGGTTGTTGTAAAAACAATACCATTGGTATTTGTTATCGTATACATCCACGTTGCGATCATAGTAGTATCATATTACACACGAAAATCATGCTATAATAAAAATAAACAAAGATAACTGAAACTATTTTAAAATAAACTATATTCCACTATTGCTAAAAGAATGGAATGATACATTTTTATTCTTTCAATGGTGCATCCTATGTTAAACAATAATAGTAACAATGATTCATTATATCCCTGGGGTGGTGATTTTAACACAGGTACCTATACTAAAAATGTTGCTATAGTTTTACTAAATATTAATTATACTCCATCTTATGAAGTCGCAATTCATGGTAAATTAAAAACAGAGAATATTGGGATTGAAAAAATAGTTGCAAATGTAATTTCTAATCCAAATATTCGATATATAGTTATATGTGGGGAAGATATTAGAGGCCATCAATCAGGAAAATCTCTTATCTGTTTGCATACAAATGGAATCGATGAAAACAATCGAATTATTGATGCCCCTGGCGCAATCCCCTATATCGAAAATATTGATAAAGAAGCAATTAAACGATTTCAAGATCAAATTGAAATCATTGATTATATCAACAATACAAATCATGCTGAAATCAATGAAAAAATAAACCAACTTCTCAACTTTCAAACAGAATCATTTGGAGAGCCATACATAGCGATACAATTAAAAAAAGAAACGAAGCATATAACTAATGATACAAGAGCACTTCATTCAAGAATAACGGTAGATTATATGGGAAAGATAGAAAAAAGAAAATGAGTTGAAAATATGTTTTCATTTACAAAAAATCAAAAAATCATACAAATTGGAAACATCCGATTAGGCGGGCAACCTGGAAATCTACCAACCGTTCTTATGGGAGGATTATTTTTTTCAGGCGTTCCAGATTTTGCTATAGCTAAAAAAGCCATCGAAGATATGTATACTGTAAGTGAAAAAACAGGGAATCCTGCTATTGCAGATTTTTTTATTAAAAAAAATAATTACATCGATGATATTCTTGCCTTTATATCCTCAACAATTCCAAATGAATCACCTTTTTCAATTGATGTGACGGATCCAGAAGTAAAAATAAATGTGTTAAAAAAGCTTGATGAACAAGACCTATTGAAAAGGACTATTTATAATTCAATTCACGTTGGATTAACTGATGATGAAATAGTAGCGTTGCAAAATCATTGTCCTCAAGCTGCTATTCTTGTTGCTTTCAATCCTAAAGATACCTCACCAGATGGTAAAATCGAAGTGCTTGAAACAGGCGCCCATGTTACGCCGAAAGGATTGCTTCGAGTTGCTGAGGAATGTAATATTCCTCATTTGTTGATAGATACTGCAGCGCTTGCACCAGGTCAAAATAGCGGGGCATCAATAGCAGCATTACCCGTTATAAAAGAGGAATATGGCCTTCCAGCTGGCTGTTCAATTCATAATGTCGTTGAAAAATCAACCTGGTTGAATCAATTTCCAAATGAAAAAAGAATTGTTGATTGTGCTTCAAATATCAATATCAATTTATTTGGTGGTGATTTTGCTATTTTTGGATCGATAAAACATGCTAAAACTGTCTTTCCAATCATTTCCTGGCAAGATATTCTCATCTCTGAATACACTGAACACTATTTTGGTATTACACCTGATGAAAAGCATCCTCGGAGGATATTGTTTCAATGAACAATTCAATTGAAACAACCGTTATTGGATCTTATCCCGTGGCAATTGATACCTCATCATTAATGCAATCCTATTATCAGGGAATCATACCATCTTGGAAACCATATATTGAAAAAGCTGTTACATCAATGAAAAATGCAGGTATTACGCTTATCTCAGATGGACAAACCCGTGATCCTTTTATCCATATCTTTATTCGAGGACTTGGTGGCTGTCGAATCCGTCAGCGAGCCGAAGTAATCGGGCCGATTTTTCATAATAAGTCTATTACCGCAAACGATTTAGCATTTGTACGATCAATCTTACCTGCATCTTCTAAGGTATTAGGATTGCTTGTAGGACCCTTTACTCTAAGTGAGTCTGTAGTCAACTCATTTTATTCAGATAAAAAACAATTAGCTTTTGATTTTGCTGAAGCGCTTAAAATGGAAGCATTATGCATTGAACCCTATGTTGATATAATCAGTGTAGATGAACCATTTTTCTCCAATGTTTTTCCTGAATATGCTAAAGAACTCATCTCTATTATCACAAAACCATTGTCCTGTCCCACACGACTTCATTCTTGCGGTAATGTCTCATCAATAATTAGTGATCTTGTGGATTTTCCTGTCTCTATCCTTTCTCATGAATTCAAGGCGACACCAATTCTTTTTGATGTATTTCAAGAATATCCGTCATCCATGGGCATTTGTCTGGGATCGGTTCGCTCTGATAACCAGTGTATTGAATCAGTTGAAGAAATTGAAAAACATATTCAAAGGGGCAAAGAGGTGTTTGGTACTCAATTAAAACAGATCGCCCCTGACTGCGGACTGCGCATGTTACCAAGCGATATTGCATTTAAAAAATTAAGAAATCTTGTCCAAGCAGGAGAAAACCTTTATGGATAAAAAAGAAGTACCTCTAATAACAGCTGAAAAAACAGCTGAAAAAGACGTGGTATTAGACCCTCAAGGATTTTTTGTTATAGAAGTGTATGATAATGCTATTCATGTGGAATACTATACAAATGTGATGAAAGAGGATCGCATCGTTTCAGGAAATTTACAAAAGATTTTTATTGGTATTAAAGCAGATGCACTAGCAGATACCATTGCAACACATGTTTCTATGTTGCGGCCTGAACATTATATGTATGTAGGAAGAGAATTACAGAAAGCTCAAGATGCATTAGAGCAAAAGAAACCATATACTCAAGGTGGCTGCTAAGGACAAGAAATCTGTGCTTTCCCATTCACATGCATTTCTTTTAATCCATTGATATATCGATAATCAATATGGTTAATACAAATACTATCACCAATCTTGAATTGTTGTATGTTTTTCACTTGTTTATCCCACAGGATAAGTTGTTTGATTCCTTGGGATGTTTTTAAACATATTTTTGTTATAAATCCTTCTGTTCCATCATCTCGAAAAAAAACATTTGTTGGTTTTATCTCTGAAAGTATTCCTTGAATGCTATCCTCTTCAGGAGTCTGCTTTATTGATATATCCGGTAAGTTGTTTTTATGATCCTCACACTCAATTTTACTCCATTTACCAACATTGATTTCAATACCATGATACCCTTTTTTTGTATACCCATTAATAATAGTCACTCTCGTATTGATAGTATACGTATTATTCTCAATAAGAGATACATCCTCATTCCAAAAAATCAAGGGAGTACTGCCGGTTTCATCTGTTAATATTAATTTAACAAGTCGGCCTTGAGACCCTTTTTTTCTTTGAAATGTTTTTACATCACCTATTGAAGTAATCATCCCAGTAACCGCACATTCAATGCCTGGATGAAGATCTTTTATTTTTATAAATGCATCAGTATTTCTTCCCATTTCATCAACAAGAAGATAGGCAATTGTTTCTTCATCAAACAACTCATCATATTCCTGTTTTCTTGTTTGAATTTCCTGCTGAAATGAGGTCTCAGAATGTAAATCTTTTACGAAGGTAAAAAAATGTTGAATTGTTTGTTCCATCCAATTGTGCGATATATGCATCCTAATTGATAAATATCTCGATATTTTTAATATAAAAAAAGGTTAATATGATTGATGTTTAATCGTATCTTTTGCTACCTTTTTCATAAGAAACGATCTTATTTCTTCAGGTGTTGTTGCTTCAATGCCAAAATATTCAGGAAAATGTTTGGTAAGGGTAATCATTTCTGTAGCCCCATGTTTTTTGGTATGAATAAGCTGTAGATCAGATAAAAAATCAACATGTTCATAGATCTTTTCACCCGCCATCCGGCGGAGATTAGATTGTTTGATAGGTTGATGAAAAGCTATCAAAGCAAGGGTCTTTAATATCGCTTCATCAATAGCCGGCTCCGCAATCATCATCGATTGATTATGATAATTACTTTTCAGCTGCATGACATACTTGGAGCCGATTTTAATAACATCCATTGCAGTTTTTCGTTCATCTGCATATTCTTTCCGTAATTGTTTTAAGGTAGAAGAAATTTTTTGAGAGGAAAGTCCGGTTATTTCTTTTATTTCTTTAACACTAATAGGTTTACTTGCAGAAAACAACACAGACTCAACTTGTTGTTTTGCATTTGATTCCACATCATCACTAACCATAGGTACCTATGTACATCCAAGTGTTTTAATAAATATCTTTCCATATGGAAATTTTCTTTGAAAAACAGTTATTTTATTTTCATTTGCCAGAAATAAAACAGAAATAAATGTTTTAATTATTTCTTCCCGGTTATTTCCATCACATAAATCATTTATTGATAACTGATCTTTTCCGCTTGCACAAATCTTAGCCCATATTTCATTAACATCAGCTTCGATATTATCATCATGAGCGGTTCCAATCATGCGCTTTCTAGATGCTTCAAAAAGTTTCTGTCTTGCCTCTTGTCGTCTTTTTTCATTTCGTTGAAATTCCTCGGCTTCCTTTCTTGCTAAATCAAATGCTTCTAACAATTCAATAAGAGTTACTTTTCGTTTTGTATGACGTCGAATTGGTTCCTCAAGTGGTGGATCCGGCAGATTCATTAATAAATTAGTATATGAATATTCATCCTCTGTAGTAAACCACATTTCTGATGAGAGTTCATCCCAATCTGAAATCTCCTCGGTTGTTTCATTTTGAAGATGAATCATTAAATCATTGCTCTGTAGTTTTAAAACTTTCCATGCCATCAGAATTATTCTACCTGCGGTGATCAAATCAATATGGTCTTTTTTCGCGCGTTGCAAATACATGGTTGAAAACGATACTAAATCAAGATCCCATGGATTTAAATGCTGCTGCATCACCAATTCAAATGCCATCGCTATAGACCGATCAAAAGGATTATCCATGCTTAAATGTAACCCTTCATTGGTTTTAGAGAGTAAATCTACATAATAATTAATCCGCTCAGCATCATCTTGCTCATCAATCAATGCTTTATGAAAGAGCAAATGTTGAATAACAGTATTATCAACGTTTTCATTCATTCTATTTTTAACTCCTCAATGTTTTAATATTGTTTGAATCTCTCCATCTGGACCAACTGAATCAGGGTCAATGTTTCCGATCATATCTGATACTCCATTATCTTGCATGGTCACACCATAGACATGATTAGCTTCTTTTAATGCAATTTTTCTAAGCGATACCATTATGAACTGGGAATCCGCTGCATTATGCTTCACTCTTTTTGATACGATTTCAGCATTCACTCCATCCAAAAACATATCCACCTCATCAAGAACATAAAAAGGACTTGGATCATATTCTTGAATCGCAAAAATAAATGCAAGTGAGGCAATACTTTTTTCACCACCGGAAAGTGCTGAAAGAAGTAATACTTTTTTTCCGCGGGGACGTGCTTTAATGGTCAGGCCTGATTCAAACAGATGCTCTGGATTTTCCAGTTGTAATTCTGCTTCCCCACTTTCAGATAATGTTGCATATGTTCGCTTAAAATTTTTATTAATTTCATGATAAATCTCATAAAAACGCTCAGTTTTTTTATCAGTTATATTTTTGACAAGTTTGATAAGATTTTTCCGTTGCTCTTTGAGATGATGGACATCTTCATCAAGTTTGGTCTTTCTTTGATGCTGATGGGTGTATTCTTCCAAAGCCCTCATGTTCACTGGTTCCAGTTCTCTCATACCTTCTTCAATAACATGTAAAGAATCCTTTAATGAGTCAACGGGAGGCAACTTATCATTATCTACAGTTATATTATAGAGTTTTAATTCTTCTTCCAACTCAGCCAAGGTCTCTTCTATTGTTGGAAGTCTATATTGCGCTCGAGAAATCAAATCATAATATGATTCAATACGAGTATTTACTTTATCAAGCTCATGTTCGATTTCGATAACAGACTTATAAATACCTTCCCGTTTTTTAGTAAACTCCTCAATTTTATCATTAATTTGTTCTTGTACATGAGAGAACGTCTGGATTTTCTCTTGATATGTTTCACGTTTACTAATCAATTCGGTGATGGATGATTTATAATCTGATATAGACGTTTTATTTTGTTCAATATGCTCAGATAATTCATTTTTTCTTTCCGATAATAATTCTATTTTTTTGAAACATCCATCTTTCTCTGTAGTATTTGACCGCATTGATTCTTTTATCTTTTCCAATTCATCAGATAAATCCCTTACTTTTTTGGCATCTTCTTTTTTTGATCCTTTTAACAATAACATACTTTTTTTCTGTTTTTCTTCCTCTAATGCAACAAGCTCTATTGAAAGAGCATCAATATGGTCTTGCAGTGTCTCTTTTTGTGTTAGAATAGCTTCTTTTTCAGCATTCTTAGCATCATATTTTTGATTAATTGATTCGATTTTTGTTTGAAATTCTTTTCGTTGAACCATTAAATTCTGCAATAATGTTTCATCAGATGCATCTAAAGATAAAGCGGATAGTTGTTGCTCAAGATCGATTAAATCCCTTTTTATTGTCCCGAGTTGTTCTTCAGTCTGTTCATACGATGTTAAAAGCCCCTGCAATTGATTTGTTATGTCATCAAGTTTGGATCGATCTGCATCACCAAACATAAGTTGCATACGAGGTGAGCTTCCCCCTATCATCGCACCACTTGCTTCAATTAAGGATCCTTTAAGATCAACAAGGCGAACGCCACCCATAAGCTTTCTTGCATTTTCTAAGGTATCAACAACAACAGTATCTCCAAATACGTACCAAAATGCGCCGCGATATTCTTCTTTGAAATGAACTAAATCAAGAGCGAAACCTTGAGCAGAGGGTTCTTTTACCACCATTAACGCTTTACCTCGCGGTTTGCCGGATATCATTTTATTTAATGGTAGAAATGTGGCTCTTCCTAGTTTTTTCTGTTGTAAATAGTTAATTGCTTTTGATGCAGCTTCATCATCATCAACGATAATGCTCTGCATGCGACTTCCGGCAGCAATGGCCATTGCTGTTCTATATTTATCATCAACATTTGCAAGTTCAGCAATAGTTCCATGAATACCATATACTTCTTTTTTATCTCTTGCCTTTAAAATTTCGGTTACCGCTCTATTATATTTCTGTTGCACTGAAGTCATTGCATCATATTCAGCTTGTAGTTTTGCTTGCTGCTGCTGTATTCTTCGAATACCGTTATCTAGATCATGAAGTTCTTCAGTAAGCATGCTCTCTTGCTTCTTCTTTTCAAACAAACGTTTTTCAAGATCCCTTCTAACTTTTTTTGTTTCAGAGGATTTATTTTTTAGTTCATCCATCTGCCAATTAATATCCTTAATTTCAAATGCATACGTTTCTTTATTTTCTTCAAAATCAGCAATCTGATGATCAACCATATCCATCTGATCAATGATGCGTTGAAGAGAAAGTTTCTCTTCATGCAATTGACTATTTTTTGAATCAAATTGCTCTTTAATGAGGAGTAACTCTTTTGATAGGTCAAATGATTCATCATCCTTAGTAGCAATTGAATCTTTTAATGCCTGCAAGGATGTTTCTTTCTCAATAATATCTTGAGATTGTTGTTCAATTTGATTTTCAAGTTCTTCGTTAGTTTTTTGAATTTCTTCCAATTCATTAGTAATTTGCTGTAATCGATTTGAATAGGTCTGTAATTCTTGATTTAATTCTTTAATTTCATCATTTGAATAATTGATTCTCTCTTCTGTTTTTATTTCTTCTTTTCTTATTGATTCAATTTGATGGTTTATTTCCTTAACTTCATCGCCACCAGTTTCAGCAATATGATTTTCAATGGATTCTAATTCATGTTGATTTTGCTTTAACTGCTCTTTTTGAGTATTTGCTTTTGTTGTTAACTCTTGTTGTTCTTTTGCATATGTTTGAATTTGTTTATTGATTTCAGCGATTTGTGTGATAATCTCAAGTTTTTTCTTTGTAGTAATTTTTGCCTTGATTTCAAATAATTGTTGTTTTAATTCATTGTATCGATAAGCTTCATCTCTATCATTTTTTAATTGTTTTAATTGAATATCTATTTCTCTTACAATGATTTTAATACGTTCAAGATTGATATCTACCTCATCTTGTTCTTTCGTTGCCTTATTGATATCATCATCAAATGTTTTTATTCCAGCTATCTCATCAATTATTTTTCTCCTTTCCACACCACCCATCTCAATAATTGAGGTGACATCACCTTGTTTTACAATATTATAACCATCACCAGAAATTCTTGCTTGTTGGAGAACTGATACGAATTCAGAATAACTACTGGACTTTCCATTTATATAATAGTACGTATAATAATTTTCAGGATCATCTTTTAATGGAGCACGTTTAATCATCCTTGTAAGCATGACTTCATCATCATCAAAAGGCATTTTCCTGGAAGTATTATCAAAAACTAATGAAACTCTACATTGTTTTGCAGGGTTTTTCTGTTTTTTTCCACCATTGAAAATCAAATCAGTTAACCGGGTAGCTCTCATCGTTTTTGAGCTTTTTGGTCCAAGAACAAATAAAATTGCATCTGCAATGTTACTTTTTCCAGAACCATTTGGACCAGTAATTGCAGTAAAACCAGGGAACAAAGGAACCGTAAGTTTCCTACCAAAGGATTTAAAGTTTTCCATGCTTACTTCTTTGAGATACAAATCCATCCCACCCGCTCAACAAAGGGATTACTTTAACATTTTTTATTTTTTGCATCCCTAGAAATCCTAAATCCTTCAGAAGTATTTAAAATTTTGTAACTTTTTTAATAGTCACCAACAATAAAACCAAAACTATAACAACGGGATTTTTTTCTTTTATACATTTTTTTTTGAATAAGCGTTTCATTAATTGATGTTGTTGCCATAATATCTTAAAAAATAATGGTTGTTTTTTAATATTTAAAATCAATGTGTCATTTTATCATAATATAAATTGAATAATTGATCGATACATTATAGCAAAATTTTAAATAATTTTAATTCGGAATAGGAAAATTATTCCATTATATCGAAAAAATCATTCGAAAATGTTTTTAAATCGTTTAAATTTATAATAAACTATAAATATAACAATATAAATATAATGTTACGCAGAATGGGGAAACTATTAATTTTTTAATCCATCTTTCCTCACCATCCCATCCACCCTTTCCCCATTCTCAATTTTCACATAAAAACCAGTTTTTAATACCCTTATAACAATAAAATTAAAAATGTTTTTTAATAAAATAAAGCACCTCAATATTTTTTAATAAAATAATAAAACAAAGGCGTATGCAAAATATATTGTTAATATATAAATAATCTATAAAATAAAAAGTGCCGCGGGAGGGACTCGAACCCTCGACATCACGGTCTTCAGCCGTGCACTCTCCCAACTGAGTTACCGCGGCAGTATTCAATAATATACTTATTGATATGCCAATCCCGTTATTTCACAGCTCTATTTAGCTCTTTTGCTACATTGGCTATATGATCTAGTGCTAATTGAAGATCATTAAGGATATTTCCAATATTAGATGTTGTCACTGCCCCTCTTGACGAAGGTTCAATTAATCCTTCCTGTTCAAGAATGCGAAGTGAATAGCGAACCATATGCTGTGGATACCCCGTAGACTCCGATATTTTTATAATACCAATTGGTTGCTGCTCCTGCAAAATATTTAATATATCAATATGCCTCTTTAATATATCAAGTTCATTTTCAATGACACTTGTGAGAGCACATCGCGCGTTTTCTTTTTGTTCCATCTTATGACATACCTCAATGGCTGTCTTACTTAGGGTAATTCATTTCCCTTATTTAAAAATCACTATTTTTCCTTGTAAAATAATATAAAACATTTTATAAAAAAATTTTTCAAAAATTTCAATGTAATCATTGATGAAATAAATGAAGTACCAATTTTTTATAATTATCTTGTAATCCAAGCATATCGTTTTAAATATAACCTTTTCTATCAACCAAGGTTGTTATGATATCAATTCAAAGAAAGGTATTGGTAAGTCTTATAATAACAATTGTTATTTCATTAACGGCAATTTCTACTCTAGCAAATGAAAATAATTCATTGATAATGGACTATTATTATGGTAGTACTTGCGGAGAATGCTCAGAAATAAATGCATCCCTCATTCAACCATATTTTGCTGAAGACCCATATTATAACAATCTTCTTATTTTTCAATATAAAGATATTGATACGAATGATACTGCTTATGAAGAATGGAGAAATCTCACCCCTATTGTTGGTATACCTGCAGTAGTTATAAGAAATGATACGTATGCAACACAAGCAATTGATCTTGCATTATATCAATTTGATATAGAAAAAGGATATCAAAATCTATCATTTGTCATCAATGAATTTCTATCAGGAAATTATTCAAATAAAACAGATGAAAATGTTACTATTATAAGCACCCCCTGGGGAGAGTTTGACATAACAAACTGGTCTCTTCCCATCCTTACAATCATTTTAGGTGGGCTTGACAGTTTTAACCCCTGTGCTTTCTTTATTCTTATCTTCTTATTAAATCTTTTAATTTATGCCCGGTCAAGGAAAAGAATGCTTCTTATTGGAGGTATATTCATTTTCTTTTCAGGGTTGTTATACATGGTTTTTATGTTTATCATGTATGAAACATTACGGGTAATAAAAACCCCTGAAAACATATTTATTATTACCCTAATAGTCGGCTGTATTGTTTTACCCATGGGTATCTTAAATATCAAAGATTTTTTCTTTTTCAAAAAAGGTGCCTCTTTAAGTATACCTGAGGATAAAAAACCAAAAATCTATAAACAAATGCGCGGTCTTGTAAAAAATCCTAAAGTAAGCGCAACAATTTTAGGAACAATTATTCTTGCTGGAACAGTTAATTTTTATGAATTATTATGTACCTTTAGCCTTCCCTTTGTATTTATAAACCAATTAGTAAACTTTAATATTTCTCAAGGATCAGCAACCTATTACGGATATATTCTCTTGTATAACATCGTTTATGTTATTCCCCTTACCATCATCGTTCTTATATTTGTTTTAACCCTAGGGAAAAGAAAACTCACTGAATGGCATGGACAAATCATGAAACTTGTCTCAGGTATCATGCTTGCATCATTTGGAACAATCTTTTTAATCAATTATAAGGCTTTAGAAAACCCAATCACCCCGATTCTCTTACTTCTATTTAGTTTGGTTGTAACTGGAGTTATTGCATTTATTTGGAAACAGTTTAAACAAACTCCTGATAGGAGCAATCAAGATTAAAAAAAAGAAAGAGATGTGATTCTATAGAATCACTAATGGTCCAAATATAAATGCATTTTTTGTCATTTCAATTAGAGTTGTTTCTGTACTTGTTACACCAGCAGTTACTGTTACTCGACCAAATTTAAATAATGATATTTTCTCAAATGTTTCATACCCACTTGGAAGCGCTGTTATGGTATCACCAAACGATTCATTAATGCGACCAAATGCACCTCTACTTACCACATCAACAGACCAAATAACAGATGATGCTGCATCACTTCCAACATTTTCTATCCCTAAGGTTATACCAAAGCCGCCTTTTAATGATAAATCAAGATCGACATCCGGCGCTCTAGTTGAAAACCGCCATGTACTTGAGGTTACTTCATATTCGCCATCAGATACGATTACATACCATTTATATGATGTTGAATATGCTAAATTAGACCATTTCACAGAAGCAGTACAATCATTCGTACAAGTATCAGTTCCAATGACGCTATCATCAGATTCATCATAAAAAGTGACCGTCATACTATCACCATCAGGGTCAGAAACGTGAACTGACAACCAGGGATTTTTATCAATATTTGATGCCCCATTACTTGGAGAAGGAGCGGTTGGTGTGTCTGGTGGATTATTATCTGGCTTCTCACCGGTTTTAAAGGTAAATACAGAAGATGAAATAGTGTACGTCCCATCACTAACATTTACATACCATGAATATGACGAATTATAATCAAGATTGTTCCAAGAAGAAGTGCTAACATTTCGTGGTGGAATAACTGATGAATGTGATCCAATGACACTATCATCAGAAGCATTATAAAACACTACGGATAATACCTCATCATCAGCATCATCAACGGTTACTTGTAATTCAGGATTAATAGAAACATTAATCGCATTATGTTCTGGTATGGGACTCGTTATGGTTGGAAGATGATTAATTATTTCAGATACATTAATAACTGCAGTATCAACATCATAAAGAAACGTATCACTACATTGACGAGCAGTAACATTAACCACGTTTTCTAGGGTTCCATTAGCACCCATGCCAATATCAGTAGCAAATATGATAGATAGCCAACTGCCATTTTCCAATACGGTTTCTGTTTCATTATATGTATAGACATTCCAGGTTAATACCGAATCATCAATGGTTGGATTCTTTGTTATTTCCCATCCATTACTATTCATAATTTTGGCTGAGTTCATTACATAGGTTACATTTGTAGGTAATGTATCATTTACAATAATATTAAACAACACTAACGTATCTGAGGTATAATACGAGATGTTAATATTCCAGTAGACTCTATCACCCGTGGCAACAGAAATATTTTTAACCCAGTTTTCTTGATCCGTTGAAACATATTTTTCAACATGCATCCCTTCTTCAATAATAATAAGGACACTATCACACCACCAGGATGACGTTACATTACAATCTTTTACACAAGCTACATTTTCATCGGTGCCTATTGCAATAACCTTTACTTTGAAAATTATTTCACGACTTTCTGAAGCATTTAGCCATTGGAAAAACCAAGTAAGTGATTGATTACTTACAGACATATTTACTGCATTCGCATCATCAATAACTTCTTTAAGTCTCAAGAAATCTGGTAACAAATCAGTGATTGTTACCCCAGATACTTTATCAAATCCAATGTTGGTGACATTTAATTTAAACCAAAGCATATCTCCAAAAATACTTTCTATAGGTCCATCAACCCAAGTTTCCCCATCAAATGATACCTTTTTATCCATACGTACTCCAGATGGACAATATATATCTACTACCGCAGTGTCCTCCTTAAATATCCATGCTTCTGGACAACATGGTCGAATATTTGCAGATATGTTAACGGTATTCTCATATTCATCACAACCAATAAGATCGGCACAATAATAAATTTCATAATATGCACCAGGTTGGACATAGGTGAAATTCCAATACAGATAATCATCTGTTATGGTAAAATCATACTCAGATGGCAATACATAATTGCCATACAAATCAAGTACATATGAGTTAGTATAAACCAATCCATCAAGTTGTGGTAAATCATCACGAACGCTTAATGACAATAATCCCTCTGATACATTAACTATCACTTGTATCTTATAGGTAACATACTCGCCATAAGGAACACTAACATAATTTAAGAAAGGTCCCTCACAATTTCCTTTCACTAGTTTTGATAAAAATATGCTACCAGGTTCCTCTGGTTCACAGCTAACTGTAACTCCTGCATAGTCACGAGCAATACTGATATTCTCACAGGAATTAATTCCCCGTACTTCAACTGTATTATTCGCTCGATCGCAGAAACCATCAATAACATCGCATCGGAAATAGATGGTTTCCATCCACATCCCTTGTTTACTTCCAAGATTCCATATCAATTCAGACCCCATAACACTTGGTACCGGCCATCCATGACTTATAGAATATGCTTCATTATAGATTAATCCATAAGGTAATGTATCAGTTATTGTGACATGTTCAAATGAGCTAGTTCCTGTAATAACTAGTTTAAAAATAACCCATTGTTCCTCATAATATTGAAGAGTTACATCTGTAGGGTAATATGTATCACAACATGCTTTTCTCACAGATTTATCAATTTCGATAGTCTGATCATATACATAGGTATTTCCAAAATTAACTTCCAAGCTATTTTGATTAATGTAAATAGGTACTTCAGGAGCTGATGTATAGGTCCATCCTTCATAAATGATATCTTCTTCAATAATGTATGAACCTGGACAAACATTGGTAAATAAATAAAATCCATTACCATCGGTCATGGTTAAAATGCTATCCAAATAAACAGGCCAGTTTGATAAGCCTGGTTCACCACCATCTCTAAAACCATTTCCATTTAAATCATTATATACATATCCAGAAACAACACCTGTACAATCATCACCAACAATGAGAACGGATCCATTATATGCATAATGAGCCACCATATCTAATTCACTATCCCACATATAACTTGTTGTAAAATCTAACCAACACCAATCACCAACACTAGCACCCGATGTAGGTTCAAAATAGAGGGCACCAACAATAATATCTTCACCTGATAACGGGTTATCAAATGAATATGCATCCAACTTAAGGTATCCTTCAGTATTATTGTATATAGGAAAAACTGCATTAAAAGCACCTATTGAACTATCAAAATGAGATAAGGTAACAACACTTGGATCCCAGGATATATTTGCATGAATAAATGACACATTATTATAATTAGTTACATTAAGAAATACATATCCATCACCATCAATTGGAATAGTACCATGATTAAGAGTAATATATGCGTTTACCTCATTATATTCAATCTCAGCAATACCATTATCAACTGCAGAGCAAACCACTTCAAGAGTTGAATCCCAAAGAGTACTTTCCATTATATTTAACCAACACCAATCACCATCTGAAGCTTCTGTTGCTGGTTCAAATTCCATACTGCTGATAATAATATCTCCTTCTAACCCAATATGTTCAAAATAATAGGCTTCTAATCGAGCATATCCTGCATTACTATCAATTTTTTTAAAAACGATTTCAAAATCTGTTGATGAATCATCAACATCAACAAGAGATACAACATCAGTATCCCACGTGATATTCACTACTGCCACCACAATATCTGTTGCATTAAGAACCATGATATCAGTAACTCTTGTTTCCCCCAGAGGGATACTAATATCACCAATCACAATTTCATAATATTCAACATCCAGTGAAGAAACATCCGATGAATCGAGAAAACTTTCAAACGAATCATTTTCTGTTTCAAATGAATGGGAAGACTTTGGTAACATTTCCTCAATAGGACTCATCCCCGGCAATGTACTAATGACAATCAGAAGCATTGCAGTAATAATTAACCCTAGAATTGCTATGTATTTTTTCATATCTATTTAATCCTCCTACTAGATTCACTCAAATAATTAATTATTTAGCTTTTTGTAAAGCTCATTAACATTAATAAATTATATATTAATCATTAAAATAATTTGTGGTATAATTAATATCATAATGCATGAAATAAAATTCATTTGGCATGAAAACAAAAAAAATGAACTACTTAGAAGAAAAAAAATAATATTTTCTTCCCAGTAGCAAATATTTTATTTTAATGAGTCTATTTACGCTTCTTTGCATCCTTTTCAGAATCATCTTTATCTTTAGAGGATGGTTTCTTTCTATTCAATAAAACAACCAAGACAATAAAGATAAGAATAACAAAACCTAAAAGGAATAATATACCACTATCATCACCTGCTTCTGATGTATCACCTGCATAAGCAGTTAACTCATTACTTTCAATATTGAATTCATAGTCCCATGATTGATCATTATTATTATCAATGCAATAGTAACTATCATTTATTTTTTTTATTGAACATATTTCATTGGTATCTGTATCCTTAAAGGAATCATATATACCATCACCATCAGTATCAATTAACCAACCTGTAATGTCATCATCAATTTCTTTGATATCAATATACATAGTGATAGTAACCGTTTCTGATCGGGCATTATTGTTATCCTCTGCTAAAATCTTTACAGTATATTTTCCATACATCGACCATGAATGAGAGGTTTCAAATAAAACACTACTATTCAAATAATCAGAAATAGTCTTATTTGAGCCATCACCCCAATCAAAGATATATCTAATAGTATCATTACCATCAAGATCAACTGCAACTGCAGTATATGAAACGACAGTATTTTGATGAGCCGCTGTTGTATCCTTTGTTACTTGTAATTGTTCAGGCGGATTATTTCCCGGCGGATTAATACTGATGTCAATTGTTGTTGAATCTGTTCCTCCATGGCCATCATCAACAGTTAATGTGACAGCATATACATCGGGAGTGTTATAACTATGGCTTGTTATCTTCTCAGTACTCTCAGAGCCATCACCAAAATCCCACATATATGACAACTCATGACCATCATCATCTGAGCTTTCTGATGCATCAAATGATATGGAGGTATCAATAAATTCAATGGTTGTTGAAACAGAAATAACTGCTATAGGATCATTATTTTCTTCAGGTGGGGGAAAACCGTCACCAGAACTTCCTCCTGAGCTACCTCCAGTGCTACCACCATTATCGCCTCCACCATCATTACCTGAATCTTCAATAAGTGTTATCGCACCATTATCAGAATAACTTGGTAATTTGTCCATGGTTGTATTATAAACATCTATATCAGTAAAAATGATAGAACTTATATCACCAACAATGGCATTATCATCAGCTGAAAACGATAAACCACAGATAATAGCATCCCCAGTTATACCCTGAGCACTATAGTCATATGCATCAATTTTAACATAACCTACATCGCTATTTATCAATGGGAAAATCATATTAAAATCTGAAACAGTATCATCTACCTCATCTAATTGCACCACAGATGTATCCCAGGACATATTTAAAGATAAATAGGCAATCGCTGCAGCATCAGTTATATTTATGTGAATTAATCCTGTCGCATCGATTTCCATGGAGATTTCATTGGCATGAATGGTTGTTTCTTGCGCTTCTCCATCTTCAGGCTCAACAATAGTTATTGTTCCATTATTAGTTCCATGATCAAGTTTATCAACAGATACATTCCAGAGTATGCTTTGATTTAGCTCAATTACACAGGAATCACCAACCATCGCTTGTGTTGATGGTTCAATTGCCAGTCCACAAACAACAACATTGCCAGAAAGGCCAATATTATCAAATCGATATGCATTTAGTGATAGATGGCCGGCATTTTCATTTACATTTGAAAAAACCAGATCGAAATCACTTACCGCATCGTTTACCTCTGCAACGTTTATAACTTCTGGATCCCAAACAACTTCTAATGTAACAAATGCAAGTTCTTCAACTCCAGAAATATTGATTAGTGAAAGGCCTTCATCATTTAATTCCAGTTCATCATCATCAATAAAAATAATAACATTACCCGAGACATCTTCGGTAATATTAATATTTGCAGATTGTGAAATATGTTGGACTTCATTACCAGTTGAATTCCATAGGATGCTATTCTCAAATAAAACATCACAAGAATCTCCAATATTAGCATTTTGTGATGGTTCACATATCAAACTACATACAACAATATTATCACCAGATAATGATTCATCAAATATATATGCGTCAATATCAATGGTTCCTTGACTATCATCAATATCAGAAAAAACCATGTCAAAATCACTATTGCTATCATTTATTTCCGATACCGTTATAACATCAGGATCCCATGAAATATCAATGGTTAAAAATGCTAAATCATCTATGCCGCTGACATTTATATAAAATATTCCTTCATGATTTATTGGTATTTCTACATCATTTCCATAAAGAATCGCATTATTACTTTGACAATATGTTTGTACACTAATAATTATTATTATTGATAATAATAATAAAAATGTACTTGTTAATATGGTTTTTCTTTGTACGTTCATCTTAACTCGACCCCCATTAAAGTGTAAAAAAAGAGAATAAGGATGATATTTATATAATTTTCCAATTATCTAAATCATCCAATTTTATTTTTTAGTTTTTTTCCTTAGCCTTGCTGAATTACTTGCATACCCAAGAGATAGACATCAGCTTGATTGACTATTCCATCATCGTTCATATCAACATCTGCTTCTGGTGGTATTGTTGGTGGGTTTGCGCCAAATTCAACAACCGCCATACCAAGCAAATAGACATCAACCTGATTCACGACGTCATCAAGATTATAGTCTCCCTGCGGATAGGAACTTCCTCCACAGTTGATTGTTGCCATACCATCAATAACTTCAACTGAATCTGAAAGATCTGCATATTGTCCAGTCCAGAGTTGAACTTCTGAAAGGTCCAGCAATGTTGAATCTCCAGGTACTCCAACGGGTATGAATTCAATGGTTACAATATCAACAGGTCCTGTGTGTCCTGGCCAGTATTTGTAAGCACTGATCGTAATGAAATCATCTCCAGTAATGTCCTGTATAAGATCCCATTCTCCTGTTCCGCTTCCTTGGTTTTTGTATACGCTAGCAAGAGTGAACTTCGTATCATCCCATTCAAGTCTAAATGATGCAATAGTGACATCATCTGCATCGGGTATTGAAATGGTTACACTTGCTGGATCTTGACAGGTAACAAGATTAGATACTGTAAGTGTCATATCGCAACATCCTCCGCTACCACCGCTTTGTGTAACAGTTATTTGACCACTATCAGTACATACTTGTTGATATGATCCGGAGCCAGAATCGGTTACCGTGAGACTGATTTGTTTTATTCCTGGTGTACTAAATGATGTAATAACCGATTGTCCAGAAACAGGAGTGCCATCGATAATCCACTCAAAGGTATACGGTGATGTGCCACCACTAGCCATACCAGTTATGGTAAGTTGTGTTCCAACATCAATTTGAGATGGCATATTAATCCAACAGGATAGTTGTAGTGGAGGTGGAGTACTGCAATCTTGATTGACAAATAATCCTTCACCAGTAACTGCATCAAATTCAAAGGTCATCTTTGGCGCATAGTCAAATCCTTCCTCTGCAATTCCTGGTAAAATGTATTGTAGATACATATCAACAATATCGTGGGTTTCTAGTGGTTTACATAGATCCCAGGGATATTCATCCCAGCAATTCTGTGCAATCCAAGATGTAGCAATGAGATATTCATTTCCATCCGCTATATTGTAGTATTCACAATCCTCATACCAGCCTGGAATTTCATCAGGATCATATGTGGTTCTTCCACCATCCATCTCTTGATCGATAAGTGCAAATTCGGTATATTTGTATGGTTTGGTAAATACATTCCACCATTCCCAATCTTCACACATATAACAAGATGTGTCTAATCTTTGAGTGAGACTGGTATTGAATCGCTCTTCAATGGTTTCTTCAACCCATGCAAATTTAAGTGGTCCAACTTCATTTGCCAGCAATATTCCTTTTACAGGAATTTCATAACAATCCCCGCCTTCCTGGTAGAATTTATCTAAACCAATATCATCAATCATCCTATGATTTTGGTCAAAGGGAAATAATACCCATACTGGTTCACATTTTTCTAATCGATAAAGATATTGTGATGTGACATGACTGAAATCTTCCACATAGGTATACTTATCTTGATCAGGCATATCGGCTTTTGGTATTGGTGATTGTAAGGTTATATATTTGAATCCACAGTTTCCATCAACGTATACTGCAGGAATATCATATCGTACACCATCTACATAAAACGTTTCGCCAGCAACTAACCACCGACCAAGGCTTATTCTTATTGTATTTGATGTTGCTGTTTCAATTCGTAAATACCATCTATTTGCTGGATCTGTTTCATCATATAATGCACCCATTTTCATTTTGTTATCTCTTGTAAAATATCGTTCAACCGGTGTTTGATCAGGACCAAGGAAATATTCATCTTCTGATAATTCATAGATTTCTGTTTTTCCAAAGTTATCTTCTATTCCTTCTTCTTCCGGATTTCCCGTGTATTCAACTTGAATCAACAGTTTATCATTACTATCCCATTGACCATCTTCAAAATCAAGAACCGTGATTTTATGATCCATAAACTCCATGACTGGTGGGTTTATTAAATCATAATTAAGGAATAGGAATTCTTTTTCTGCTTTGATTCCACCGTCTGTTAAATAGTCTGGCGATCCTTGCACAGTATTAATAACGTCAAGTAATCCTTCAGTATCCATTCCTGGAATAAGGTCATTGTTTGATACATAAGGCATAACAAACTTTGTTTCTCCGGGATAACCAACAACTGGTTCCCTATCAAGTGTGGTAAGGAAATAGGTTGTCTCAGTTACTACTGCATTGAATTCTTCAACAGGTAATAGATTTGATTGGGACCAATCATCCATTAATAAATCTCTTGGATGGTCATATTCTGGTTCATAAAATGCTCTAAGAAATACTTTTTCTGCAGCATTTCCTTGTGCATTCACACCATAATCATGATCTAACCATGCAGCATTAAACGTTATACTATCTTTTGCAATTATTCCAGGGTTAAATGGATCAGTTTCAGATTTATAGAAATCATCATATTCTCCAGAATATGAATGAGTTGGATAGAAATAGTCTTCCTCTCCATAAATTCTGACGGTTGCATCATATGATTCATCACATTGACATTCATATTCATTTATGTAAAGATCACTACCATCTACTGCATCGTGTTCATAAATCATTCGTGGCCATTTATAATACTGCCCAAATTTGTCATATGAACTATCATATTGTTTATACTCAGTAATAAGCTCCCAGCATCTATCAAGGATCTCATGCTCATATTCTGTTTTGCAGAGATCATCACGACACATGTCAGCTTCACAATTTGGTGCAATATATGATTCAGTGATAAGATATTCGTTACCATCAACTACATCATAGTTGAACATATCTTCATACCATAATGGTATGTCATTAAGATTATAATTATCTCCAACCATCTCCTGATCTGGAAGATAGAATTCAGTATATGCATTTGGCATTGTATACACATTCCACCAATACCAGTTTTCTTCAGGTATCTCAGGTGGTATATCAGTAGCTCTTCCAGGAATAAACCAGTCAGTTCTTAATCGTTCAGTTAGGCTTGAATTAAAACGCTCTTCAATTTCTTCTGAAACCCACCAAAAATCAAGTGGACCAACCATTTCTTCTAATAATATACCCTTTGTTGGAATTTCATAACAACCTTCTTCCCAGAGGAATTTATCTATGCCAATATCATCAACCATAACATGATCCCAATTAAATGGATATAACATCCATACTGGATCTAATCGTTCTAATCGATAAAGATACTGTGATGTAACATGGGTGAAATCATCAACATACGTAATCGTTGTTTGAGGTGATTCTGCTTTAGGTATTGGTGTTTGTAATGTAATGTATTTAAAACCACACATTTCGTCTACATATATTGCAGGCATATCATATCTGACACCATCCACATAAAACGTTTCACCAGCTGCTAAATATCTTCCTAGTGTTATTCTAATAAACGTTGGACTTGCTGATTCAATACGTAAATACCAACGATGAGCTGGATCAGATACATCTGGTGGGAATATCATATATTGATTATCTCTGTTGAAATGAATTTGAGTTGGAGTTCCATACCAATAATCATCTTCCCAGAATTCATATATTTCATCTTTTCCAAAATTTTCTTCTAATCCATCTGGATTTCCAGTATATTGAATTTTGAATGTTAATTTATCATCTTCAGTACCTGACGGATTATAAATATTATCTTCAAAATCCATGATCGTTATTTTATGATCCATAAATTCCATAGTTGGTAAGTAGTTTGGATCGGATAGATCATAATTTTGGACATAGAATTCTTTTTCTACTGCTATACATCCATCGGTAAGCATTGCAGGAGTTTGACCATTATGAACACTTACAACATCAACTAATCCATGAACATCCATACCTGGTTGAATTGAGCTTCCAGAGGCATAAGGTAAAACCATCTTTGTGTTTCCGGCATAACCAACAACAGGTTCCCGTTCAAGAGTCGTTAAAAAATATGTTGTTTCTGTCACTATAGCATTAAAATCTCCTTCTTCGTAGTACAATATAGGACGAAGATTATAGGAACCATAGCTTGACATGATAGCATCTTCTTTATGCCAATAATATGGTTCGTAAAAAGCACGTAAAAATACTTTTTCTGCAGCATTTCCTTGTGCATTCACACCATGTTCATGGTCAAGAAATGCCGCATTGAAAGTAATACTATCTTTTTGAATCATACCTGGGTCAAATGGTTGTGTTTCATCAAGATAAATAAAATCCTGTGCATATGTTGTTCCATCAGTAAATGAATGTGTTGGGTAAACAGCAGCTTCTTCTCCATAAATGCGTACAGTTGGTGTATCTGTACAGGTATTGCAATCTGCCACCACACTTGAAGGTGCAGTTGTAATAACAATTCCAGTAAAGATCAAACATAATACGACCCAACTGCTAATTATTTTTCTTATATTTTTCTTATTTATATTTTTCATTTTATATCACCTATATATCCTAGATTTGAGTTTTCTTTAGATACCTCCATTTTCCTCAATACTATTGGGAGTTTAATAGCCCACCCTAAATTAAATTAGGAGCTCTCCCTCTCGGGTTTACCTTCCAACTGGAAAAAGTAAATTAAGTGAGTATTTATATAATTTTCGAAATTTACCAATCTTTTTTAATAATAATTTTAATATTAAATTCGTTGTAAAATTTATTTTAATTGATTAATACTGAAAACATATTTTTAAATTAAGTATGATTGTTATCTTATAACATCTATTCAATTAAAAATTTTGCACGATTTTTCTTGAACTAACATATATTTGATAAAATTATTATTTTATTGAAATACAATTTATTTATTATATAGCAATTATATTTTATTTAATAAGAATAAGTATAGAATCATTCTTATTCATAAAAAATGTTAAATGTTAATATCATAAAATTTTTTAAAAATCATTAAAAAAAAATCAATTTTTCTATAGATAAAATCATTTAACTATTTTTAATATATTTTATTATTATATATTTAGAAAAGTAAATCACATTAATAATTGTTTACAATATAATTTATATAATATTTTAATTTGCGGTAAGATAATTATTAATTTTCATTAAGCAATAAAAAAATAAGTAAAAACATTTTTATTATCTTTTATGATTCCTCTTTATAGATTAATAATGAAGGATGGTGGAGGTAAATAAGTATTCAAACCAAAGGAATAGCTATTAGAATAACTAAGGATCTATACAATAAAATTGAAATGCAGAACCTTCCTAGAAATAATCTAGTCATAGACGCGTTAAATCAATATTTTACCTCAGACATCAATGAACATCATGAAACAAATGATATGCCAACTGAGGTTTATGAAGAAGTGTATAGTACATTATACAATATTGAAATAATTCCCTTAAATAAGAAACTACAACATCAAGAAGATATAATTAATTTATTACATGATTCAATTGAGAATCTCAAAAAAGATAAGCAGTTCCTTCAAACACAATGTACTGATTTGATTAAAACATTAAATAATCAGAAAAAACTATCTTTTTGGAAAAGAAGAAAATCAAAACAATAATCATTCATCCAAATTATGATATTTTTCAATTATCGGAAGGAGTAATGATAAATCTTTTTGATATATAATCTCATCCGCATATTTTGCAATACAGTCATCTTCAGGATTGAATGCAACGCCAATACCAACTGATAACAATAGAGGTATATCAAAGCAAGAATTTCCTACAGCTAATATTTCCTTGGTTGGAATACCTAACGAAGTACTAATATCATAAACCGCTCTATCCTTGTGTTTAAGCGGCACTTGAACAATTCCTTCACCCGTTAATCGATTATTCATATCAACAAGTAACTCATTTGCATACACATAATCAATATGTAATTCTTTTGCGATGCGATTTGCTAATAATTTAATTCCTGCACTAACAATAGCTGTTTTAATATCTTTTTTATATAACCTTTTTAAACAAGCTTCTGCTCCTTTCATATAGGAAATATCTTTTAATATCGTCCCTAATAATTCATTTGTAATAGATATATTGTTAACTCTCCATTTATTCACATCTTTTCTTATAAACTCATAATCATCAATTTCACCATTAATATAGGCTTTAACTGATTCCTGATTATCTGTTGAAAAGTAATTATGAATAAAACGCCATGAACTAATTGTATCTACTAACACGCCATCCATATCAAATAAAATAAGAGAAATTTTTGATCCAACTTTCGGCTTCATTTTCATTGAAAGATTACGTGTTAGAAAACAATGACTGTTACAATACTCTTTATTCATAACCTACGAGAATAGAAAATACTATATCAAATTTTAGAATAAAATTTATGTTTTTTTACTAATCTAATACCATATGTTTATAAATAATCTTAAATATATTATTATTTGAATATGATTAAGCATAGGAAAAATATAAAGAAAAATAAAATTTTACTTACCGTGAGCTTTATTTCATTTTTAATAATATTTTCTAATAATCCAGCAGCAATACCAAAGCAAAGATATGCTTCAATACAAGAATATGATCTATTAATCATTTCACCAGAAAAATTTATTAATCAACTCAATGAACTGCAAACTCATAAAGAACAAGTAGGGGTAAAAACAAAGATTGTTTCGCTTTCAGATGTTTATGATGAAATGTTTTGGAAAGGGCGGGATAATCCAGAAAAAATCAAATATTTTATTAAACAAGCTTTTGACATTTGGCATATAAAATATGTTTTGTTAATAGGTGATTTTAAAAATTTACCTATCAGATATGTTAATAATCAAGATATTTTACAAGGATTTCACGAACCAAAATTTATTTCTGAATTATATTATGCAGATATCATCGATAGCAATGGTTCTTTTTCCACATGGGACACGGATAATGATGGAATTTATGGAGAATGGATTGATGATGGGATTTCCCATGAATCCGAGGATAAATATATTGATTTATATCCTGATGTATATGTTGGTCGACTTGCATGTCAAGATATAAATGAATTACAAACATCCATTAAAAAAATTATCACATATGAGACAAACACTCATAATAAACCATGGTTTAATAGAATTGTTGTTTGTGCAGGCGATACCTATCCAGAGTCTGAAAATCCAGAATGGATTGGTAATGAGGGTGAAGAAAATACCATGCATGTATTAGAAAATATGAGTAACTTTGAACATATAAAATTATGGACAAGTGATGGTAGCTTTACTGGAGTATTTGACATAATAAATGCATTTGAAAAAGGATGTGGATTTGCTTATTTTGATGGACATGCAAATCCGTATAGATGGAGTACCCATCCCCCCAATGATGCGGACACCTGGATTAGAGGTTTGTCAACTCTTACTATGTCTTTATTGCATAATAAAGATAAATTACCCATCGTTGTCGTCGGCGGATGTCATAATCTTCAACTTGATGTTCATCTAGCTAAATTATTTGAAGATCCTTGGTATTATTACACATGGATTTCAGAATGCTGGGGGTGGAAATTAACTCGAAAAATTAATGGTGGATCGATTGCAACTATTGGATGTGCTGGGTTAGGTATGACCAAAGAGGATAAATTTGAGGGAGAAGGGGGAGCGGGTGATTTTCTTGAACCAACATTTTTTTATGAGTATGGAGTAAATAAAACAGATATTTTGGGTGAAACATGGGGAAAAACAATAACTCGATATCTTGATAAATATCCGATAAATTGGTTTACCCCTGCTGCTTGGAATGATGCAATTGATGTTAAAACAGTGCAACAATGGATATTGCTTGGGGATCCTAGCTTAAAAATTGGCGGATATCCATAATATTTTCAAATTTTTTCTTGAATTTTTCGTTTTATCATAAAATTATATTAATAAGTTTATACATATTATAAATTATACTGGGGATTTCATCGTGAAAAAGAATTTGTTTCATTTCAAAAAGAGCATCATCATGATATCAATAATAATGATTGCTAGTTTTATAACACCTTTGTTACATGCAAATTCACCTCAGATTCAAGACTATGATCTTCTAATTATCACACCGGATATATTTGAAGATGAATTAGAATCATTAGTAGTCCATAAAAATTCAATGGGACTACGCACAAAATTAGTTACTTTATCTAAAGTATATGATGAAATGTTTTGGAATGGACGGGATAACCAAGAAAAAATCAAATATTTTATTTACCAAGCATATACAAATTGGCATATAACATATGTGTTACTTATCGGAGATTATAGAAAAATGCCCATACGGTATGTATATAATAATGAACCATCAGAATATGATGAGTCTAGATACATCTCTGAATTATATTATGCAGATATTGTTGATGCTAAAGGAAAATTTTCAAGTTGGAATAGTAACAATAACGAGTATTTTGGTGAATGGATAGGATCAAAAGCTCAGGATTACAATATTGATCTAAGACCTGATGTATACGTTGGAAGACTAGCCTGTCGAAATAACAATGAAGTCTCTATTATGGTTCGAAAAATAATTCATTATGAAAAAGAAACATCGAATCAAGAATGGTTTAACCGATTTGTTGTTGTAGCCGGTGATACATATCCACCAGGACAATATCCTTTTGATACTGCACCTTATGAAGGAGAAGAAAATACATTAAATGCGATTGAGAATATGACCGGATTTGATGTTATAAAACTATGGGCGTCAACTGGTGCATTTACAGGACCAAAAGATGTTATCAGTGTTATTAATAAAGGATGTGGAATTATGTTTTTTGATGGACATGCCTCACCAATAGCATGGGGTACTCATCCGCCAGAAATAGAAAAAAATGGTACGTGGATTTGGGGATTAAAAAATTATCACATCCCATTACTACATAATGGATATAAACTTCCGGTTATTGTTGCCGGTGCTTGTCATAACGCGCAATTTGATGTAACTCCATTTAATCTTTTAAAAGTATTTGAAGGAAAAACCATTCATCCGGGTGAATGGGCACTTGAATGTTGGGCATGGAAATTAGTTAGTCAATCTCATGGTGGTGCAATTGCTGTATTTTCAAATACTGGATTAGGTATGTCAAAAGAAGATAAAGTATCACAAGAGGGAGCAGGAGATTATATGGACCTTCAGTTCTTCGTTGAATATGGAACCAATAATTCACAGTATCTTGGTGAAATATGGGCAAAAGCAATCAACCGATATATTAATCAATTTCCTGTTGACTGGAATAATCCTGCAGGTTCAGATGCGGCATATGATGCAAAAACAGTGCAACAATGGACGTTACTAGGTGATCCTAGCCTTCTTGTTGGCGGATATCCAACCACCTAAATGACCATAGATCCTTTCTTTAACAGTATTTTTTTACATAAAAATATATTAAGTTAAATTACTATTACTATTTAAAGGGGAAAATTATGAAAAATGTTCAGTTATCATATATCATTTCCTGTTTTCTCATCACAATTCTTGTTAGTGGAGGAATGACAGGTTCATTGTTTAAAGCAGAACCCATTTCAAATGATACCTATGGTCTTCTAATTATAAGCCCGGCTTTATTTATTGAAGATCTTCAAATTCTTGCAGATCATAAAGAAAACCATGGCATTAATACAATTATTGCCTCAATAGAAACCATTCTAAATCATGAGACAACTGTTAAAGGTCGAGATGATGCTGAGAAAATGAAATATTATATCCAGTATGCACTCGAACAATACGATCTCTCATTTGTTCTCTTAATTGGGGGAAAAATTGGCCAAAGTGATGATTGGTATCTTCCAGTTCGTTATGTTGCCATGGATAATGGTTGGGAAGCTCATTATATCAGTGACTTATATTTTGCAGATATTTATGATGATATAGGACAATTTTCAAGTTGGGATAATGACAATGATGGCATATATGGAGAATGGATTGAAGGGCAAACTCCTGATGATAAAGATATAAACTTATATCCTGATGTTTCTATTGGAAGGATTCCCTGCAGAAATAAAAATCAATTACAAAATGTTATTGAAAAAATCATTTTTTATGAATCAAACACCTATGATCAACCATGGTTTCATAACATGATAGCTATAGCTGGAGATACCTATCCAGAATCACATAATCCTTTATGGGTTGGATATGAAGGAGAATACTACGCAGATTTAGCACTTGGATATATGCAAGGTTTTACCCCCATTCGATTGTATTTATCTGAAAATGGTTTTGCCGATCATTCAGATGTGATTGATGCCTTAAATCCAGGATGTGGATTTGTTTATTTTGTTGGCCATGGAAATCCTCGCTCATGGGGAAATCATCCCCCAGATAGCGATGAATTTGTTGATGGATTGCAGACGCATCATATGAGACAATTGCAAAATAAGGATAAATATCCTATTTGTGTCGTAAGTGGATGCCATAATAATCAATTTGATGTGGGTCTAACTAATCTCATTCATGGTTTTTTAGAGGATGGTTTCCAATTTTTCTCAGCGCAAGGAGGCAAATTTTGGCGATCTGAATGGGTACCTGAATGCTGGGGCTGGAAGCTATTACAAAAAGTAGATGGCGGATCCATCGCATCATATGGAGTAACTGCACTAGGCCATACAAAAGAGGATAAGACCAGTTTTACTGGCGGTATTAATGAATTAGAAGTTGAAATGTTTCATCAATATGGTCAACTTGATGTATGTTATGCCGGGGATTTATTAAAAAATGCCATTATCTGGTATTTAGACACCTATGCAGTTGATTGGTCGGTCACTGATGACGCATTATTAAGAGACACCTGGGTTGATGTACAAGTAATGCAATCATATATTCTCTTTGGTGATCCCAGTTTAAAAATAGGTGGTTATGAATAATTCCAAACCTAATTAATAAATTAATTGAACTGAATTATATTAAAAAAATAATTAAATATAACATCAATTTAATGTTGTTTTGCCCAGTTATAGCTCCGGCGTTTTTTAATTGCACCAAAACCACAAGAGGAACAAACTCTTTTTTGCATATGAAATGATTTTTTCCCACATCGTCTACATGCTGTATGTGTTTTTTTACCACCGAAATGAGATGGAGTTCCCTTACTCATGTTTTCTTTACTCCTTTTTTTATATTATATTCTAATTATGGTGAAACGTAAATAATATTATCTCCCCTTAAGATAATAACATTATGTTTTGCCATAGATTCACCATTATACATTTCATCGGCATTTTTTAAAACAAGATTCATATGAGGTACATCATATCCATCTAGTACTCCATTATATGATCGACCTGAACGAAGTTCAACAATGACGCGGTTATTAAGCGATCCATGTAAAATCTTTAATGGTTTATCCATAACAATTCACTAGGCACCAGGAAATAGGTCACTTATTTATAAGGGTTTGGGCATAAGATTTGCAAATCCATATCCCCTATATGATTGTATATAATTTTTTCTTAATGATTATAAGATTGAATTCTATAACTATCTTTTGTCCACATGGTTAAAATAAAAAATCTACATCGATTAAAGCAAAAAGAGATTCGATTATTACTCAAAGAGATTGAAGAAACCTTACAATTGTCTATTTCTTTATCAAATACAAAAGTAGAAAGGGGAAAGATACAGGATATTGAATTTATTTTTTTAGAAAATACTCCATGTTTCTTTCGAAAAGACACAACTCTTTTTTTTACAATCTTAGGATTACTTCGATTCAAGCCAACTTTTCGATTTGTTAAGGTTGATATGGGTGCGATACAATTTGTTACCAATGGGGCAGATATCATGGCACCAGGTATTGTTGATGCAGATAACAATATTGAAACAGATGATTCTGTATGGATTTGTGATGAGACCCATAAGAAACCACTTGCAGTTGGAATTGCACTGCGTTCAGGGAAGGATATGTTACAGGTTAAAAAAGGAAAAGCAGTAAAAATAATTCATCATATTGGAGATGAACTCTGGGAAATCATGAAATTATTCGTATAGAAATCCATCATTAATTGTATTTTAATTTTATAAAAAAAATACTTACCCATATTTTTGTTCATAAATAAATATAAATAATATAGTCGTGATTTCTATATTAATATAGGGGATATTTACTATGAGAAAAATTATCTTATCAACGATATTAGTATGTATGCTATTGTTAAGTAGTGTCTACATAATAGCAGGAAAAGATCAGCAGCACTACCAAAAAGAAATGACCTATGAATTTACACAACTTACTCAAATTGATAAAGGAGAGTATATTAGTTTATCGCTAACAAACGCGGAATCATCCTTTATTCAAGATAACCATTATATCATACCAACTTCGGTTAAAACGTATACATTTCCTTTAGGAACGACCATTGATTCAATTCAAGTTACTCCTATTACTATTAATGAACTTGTAATTGAAAAGCAATTACAAATTGCACCTACGCCAGCATTACATTCTTCAGACCCACAAGAAAAAGTAAATAATAATCAAATAAATCCTCAGGTTATTGATGAATGGTATCATTACGATGTTGGAAGCGGTATCTACAATGGAGAACGGCAAATCATTGTAAAAATTGAATTATTTCCTGTTCACTATACGCCTCAGACGAATACGGTAAAATGGGTTGAATCAATGCAAATTGATATAGCCTATCATCTTTCATCCTTGCCGCAAGTATCCTCGGCGGATGAATCTTATGATCTCATTGTATTAGCTCCATCAGATTTTACTGGTGAATTAAACAATCTTATCACTCATAAAATAAGTCGAGGAATAAATGCAACATTAGTCACATTATCAGATATAAAATCTGGCATCTATTTTCCACCTGATGGTAGAGATGATGAGGAAATAGTGAAATATTTTATCAAAAATGCAATTGAACAATGGAATACAAGATATGTTTTATTAGTTGGTGGAGCAGATCAATTTCCAACAAGATATACCCACGTATATGTCAGTTATGGTAGTGGAGATGCTGAAGTATTTGCAAGTGATCTGTATTTTGCTGATATTTACGATGAAAATAATGATTTTTGTAGTTGGGACTCCAATGAAAATAATCTTTTTGGTGAATACCAATGGGGTTCCGAGCGATTAACTGATGAGGTTGATATTCTTCCAGATGTATATCTTGGAAGACTTGCTTGTGTTAATAACAATGAAGTTGCAATAGTTGTTAACAAAATTATAAAGTATGAGAATCAGGAATCATATAAAAAAGAATGGTTCAGTAATATGGTCTTATGCGGTGGCGATACCTTTCCTGGTGACTCTCAAACCATTGATGAAGGAGAGTATTTATGCGGTGTTGTTGAAAATGTCATGACTGGTTTTTCATCAAATCCCTTGTATGTTTCTAATGGTAATTTACGAACAACAACAGATATTGCAGATGGCGTCTCAGATGGAGGCGGTTTCTTTATTCTTGCAGGACATGCAAATCCTTCAAGCTGGTCAACTCATCCACATGAAAATGAAAAAATATGGATTCCAACCTCTGGATTTCGAAATGCACATGCCGCATCATTAAATAATGGTGATAAACTTCCAATTCTGCTTACAGAATCGTGTTCCCCATTTAAATTTCCATCAATTGATGATTGTCTTGGATGGAGTTTTATTTCAAACCCAACAGGTGGTGCTATAGCAGGATTTGGTTGCACTGGCTTATCCTGGGGCAGTGGTGGTTCAGGTGTTGTCTCTTCATTAACTGGTAAACTTCTTGTTGATACAGTTAAAGCGTATAAATATGATGGTGCAATTACTGTTGGTGAAATGTGGGGGCGAGGTATCAATCGATATTATAAACCTTATTTAGATGGCGGTGGACATAAATCTGTTGAAGAATGGCAATTATTTGGCGATCCTAGTTTATCAATTTCAGAGGATTCATTAGCACCATTGAAACCATCTCAACCTAACGGCCCCAGTTCAGGAACTGCTGGAGAAACATATATTTATAGCGCGGTTACTTCTGATCCTGAAGGTGATGATATCTATTATCTTTTTGATTGGGGGGACGGAACAGATAGCGGATGGATTGGGCCGTATAGTTCTTCAAAAGAGTGCGAGATAGAGCATATCTGGAGATCAGATGGATCTTATGAGGTTCGAGTAAAAGCACAAGATTTTCATGGGGTTGTTTCTGAATGGTCTGATCCTTTAACCGTAAGTATGCCAAAAAATCGTATAGTGCATCATACGTTTATCGAGCTTATTTTACAGTATTTTGCATTACTTCAGAATTTATTTCAATAATCCACATCTTTTTCATTTTTTTTATTCATACATCTAAAATTAGTTAAGATACTTCTTATTCTGCACAATTTTTTAACAGATACCATTTTAATTAAAATTAAATATTTTATTTTGTTGATATAATTATTGACAAAACAAAATTAAAAAGATTAGCGGGGAACATTTGGAGTTGAAATAAAATGGTAAAGAGCTTACATTATCGTTTTAAGCAGCTGAGAAGAAAACGGATAAACGAGATCCGACAACGAGAAAAAATCTTTAATAACAATCAAAGTATAAAAAAACATATGAATATGATCCATGGAACAATACAAAAGTAACAAAAATAAATAATTAAAGAAAATAAATTTTAAATATAATGTATTATATAAACATTAATAAAAAACAAACGGGTTAATAATGAAAAAGCAAGCAATCACCCTGATTTTCATTCTATTAATGATATTACCCAGCGTCGTCGCTCATGCTCAATCCAAAACTCCTTTACCAACCAAAGATGATAATACAATCACCTTAGTGTTAGGAACCATGCTTAATGTAAAGGAAACAAATGAATCAATAAGTGGACAAGCATTATATCTCTTTTACTATGAATCTGAACTTTGGTTTAAGCGAGGTGGCATTATCAAAGGATTAAAAGAAATATCATTTCAAAAAACACCCTTATTTTTATTGTATCAACCAGGTCCCTTTGGTCAAATTTCTTATGTGTACGGATTTGTTCGAAATTTTTCAATTAATGAATAAAAAAATCATATTTATTAATTTTTTATCAACAATTTTTTATAATCAAAAAATATTTATTCCTATGTATTAATTATATTCTTATTTCAAATCATTAGGGAGTTCATATGATTGTTCATATCATAGGCGGAGGGTTGAGTGGTCTTGCAACGGCACTATCTATCAAACAGCATGATAAAACCATTGATGTCATTATCTATGAAAAACACAAACAAATCGGATTTAATACAGATGGAAGGCAATGCGGTGAAGCACATCATATTGATAAGGAATGGATAAAATGGAAACCATCAGAAAAAGCAATTGCAACAGAGATACATCACGGTGAAGCCATTGTTGGAAAGAATAGATATTGCTACAGTGCAAAACCAGGAACCGCATGGATTTTAGATAGACCACAATTTATTTCTGAATTAGCAGAACAAGTAAAATTAGAAAATGTTGAAATTCAATGCAATAAAAAAATCAAAGAAATATCTCCTAGCGATGCAGATTATATTGTTGATGCAAGTGGCTTTCCATCAATTATCAAGAAACAATATGGACTATTAAATAAAATAAAAAGTATTAGTTATCAACAAACACTCATTAACTCAAACAGTTATTATCCACATACTATCAAAGCATATTTTGATCAACGAATAGGATATTATTGGATATTTCCAAGAAGAGAAAAAATAAAAGAAGTAAACATTGGGATTGGAATTTCAAATAGTATTCATGAAAATTTAAAATATCTGCTTGAAGCATTTAAAGAAAAACATCAAATAACTGGAACAATCGATCATATTACCGGCGGACCCATTCCACAAGGGTTACAATACCCATTAAAATACAAGAATATTCTTTTTGTCGGTGATGCGGGTGTTGGTACGTTTCCTATATCCGGACAAGGAATATATCGAGCGTTGCTAAGTGGTGATGTTGCTGGTTTTTGTATTGCAAAAAATAATGTAAAACGTTACCCTTATGAAATGAAAAAATTATTTATTAAATGGGATATAATTGGAAAAAATTTTTTCCGTATGAATCATCTAATAAAAAATATCAATCCCTTTTTAGTTCTAACATTGCATGATTTATACATAAAATATATAAAAAACTTGAAAATATAATTTTGTAAGAAAAACGTTTATAAGTCTTAATCTGTTTTCCCTTATGTGGATTCATTCTGGAGAGTGAGTTGAAAAATGGGATTTGTTAACAAAATTTTTGGTGATAAAAAATCCGGTGATGTCGGTGGATATGTCGATCTTGAAAAATATATTGAAACCACAAATACAAATCTTCCTGCAAAAATGCATGTGAGAGTAGGTGAAATACAAAGATATGAAGATCTTAAAAGTTTCACTGACTATGTATATGGAGGAAATGTATTACTTTTGGATTTCTCACCAATAGCAGATGAAGAAGTAATATTAAAAAGAGTGACTAATGATCTTAAAGAAATGATTGAAGAAATCAATGGTGACATTGCAGGTATCGGTAATAATCTAATGATTGTTTCACCATCAGATGTAAAAATTGATAGGAGAAAACTACGCGGTGCATATCTCTAAGATGCATACTTATTTCATTGGTTATCCATATTCATATAGAAGGTAGGAGAGATGGGAGGAACCTGGGTGGATAGTGAAGATGGAAGGAAAAAAAATAACTTTTTTTCCAGATCCCTCACTGTTATACTTTCTTAATTATCATATATAAGTTTAATGTGTCATTTTGCTTTTTGGAAAAAATTTCAAATTATATTATTTATCTATAAGAAAGGTAAATAGCTTTTCAAGCGATTTTCCACGATGTGAACAGGTGTTTTTTTCATTGGTATCCATTTCTGCAAAGGTTGTTTTAAACCCTTCTGGAATAAAAATTGGATCATATCCAAAGCCCTTGTTTCCTTTTTCTTCAGTTGTTATTGTTCCTTTGCATTCACCAGAAAATATCTTGATTTCCTCCTCATGAGACGCATATGCATAGATGCTTTTAAATGTCGCTGACCTATTTTTTTCATGTATTAATAACTGTAATATTCCCTTCAAACCAATAGTATGATATACATAAGCTGAATATACTCCTGGAAATCCTTTTAACGCATCAATAAAAATTCCTGCATCCTCTAAAATAAATGCATGAGTAATATGTTGTTTTAATACATGTAAAGCACCAAATTTTGCTACTTCTTCTAATGATTCCGTTTGTATCTCAGGATAGCCTAAATTTTTTTGAATTAGAGATATATGAAGGTGTTTGAATTTTTCTTTTGCTTCATGAACTTTTCCTTCATTTCCGGTTATAAAATATATTTTTTTCATCAAATCTTCTTTGAATTATTCAATTACTTTTTAACACTTTGGTTTGAATTTTAGAAAAATATGATAATACTATCGCATTAAAATAATTAGCAAAAATATATAATTAATTATAATGCACTCAAAAGCGTTTTTTTATTCATCCTAATATTATTATTTATTCCCTTGTCCGCAACACAATCCTGTTTAAACAAGGAAACACAAAACAGCGCATTTTATGTTGTTTACGCTCGAATAGAATGAAATGGATCATATAATATGTTGGAATTATCCTTTTTTGATTCGATACTAAAGATAAATCACTTGCATCCATTTCATCAACTCATATTGTTTCTAAACGATTTCTTTCAATTTATGATAATTGGTAACTAATATTAAAATAAATTAGTAATTATGATTAAAATAGTGTGATTAGACTAATATATATCATCGATATCTTCCTCGCAATATGATATCATTTATTTTTCTTTCAACCTGTTTTATATCGCCCATATATTCTTTTTTATATCCTTTCATAACATAGGAAAAATAATTAGTATAAATTGAATGGGTTGATTCCATCGTTTCCATGAGAACATGCAAATCAACCCCTTTTGATTCTAACTCAGTATTGATTTCACCAAGACCAAAGTCGATAAAATATATTTTGTTTTCTGAAAAAATCATATTTGATGTGGTAATATCTCCATGAATTATGTCACTATTATGTAGCCTTGCTATGGCTATTCCAATTGAATAACACAATTCCTTTCTTTTTTTATCTGGTATATCCTCAAAAATATCCTTAACCCGCTTTCCTTTAATATATGCCATAGTAATAATGCCTTTTTGAAGATCAATATCAAATATAAAGGGTACTGATACTCCTTGTTTTCTTGCTGCATGAATTAACTTTGCTTCTTCTTTGGTTCGATATGCTATCAACATATCATCAATTTCTTTTATTCGATAGGTTTTTTTTATTCGATGTTTTTTAATTACCTGTTCTCCAAGATATGTGGATTTTATGATTTTTGCCTCCGCACCTTGATATAAAACAATATCATCAGTCACGCCATATCACATCCACCATATCTGTTCGAAATCGTTGATCGATCATTGTTTCAGAAAGATTCATCCGAATTCCACTATTATACATAATTAATCCTAACCATGCAATCATGGCACCATTGTCAATACAAAGATCTTTTGATGGAACAAAAAAACATGCATTTCTATCTTCTGCCATGGTTTCCACCATTGAACGTAACCTATAATTTGCAGCCACACCGCCTCCTAAAAGCACTTCTTGTTTTCCTAATTGAGCCATTGCACGTTCAGTAACCTCAGTTAATGCTGCAAATGTTGTTTCTTGAATTGAATAACAAATATTTTCGATTGATTCCCCATTTGTATAATATTGCTGAGCTGCAGTTAATAATCCTGAAAAAGCAATATCCATTCCTTTTACACTATAGGGTAATGGTAAATAGGTTGTCCCCTTTTGGGCATAACGTTCTATAAGAGGACCACTGGGAAAAGACAAATCAATGGATCTTCCGAATTTATCCAAACAATTACCAATACCAATATCGAGTGTTTCACCAAATACTCGATACCTTTTATTTGCAAAAGAAATTATTTGCGTATTTGCACCGGATGTATATAATAATACAGGATCATTACATTCAGGAATGGTTCCTCGACCTATTTCAATATGAGCAACACAATGATTGACCCCAATAATTGGTTTTTCAAGTAATAATGATAGCGCTCTTGCAGCAGTTGCTGCTGTTCGCAAACAAGGACCAAGGCCAGGACCTTTTGAAAAAGAAACAAGATCAACAGCTGTTTTATTAATTCCTGCTTTCTCTAATGATTTTTCAATTAGATTGGATACATGTTGTGCATGATGATTAGCCGCTTCTCTGGGATGAATACCGCCTTTTTCTGGATGAAATGTTTTTATCACATTTGATAAAACAATACATTGATTATCTTCCTTGCGTACCACGCCGATGGCAATAGAATGAGCAGTTCCTTCAATACCAAGACAAATCATGTGTTTCATTTCCATGTTAAAATATAATATCTTTATAAGGAATTTGGTTGAAAAAAAAACTAAGATGAAGGTTGAATGCTAATGGTAATTTCTTCTTCATCTATTTTCCAATGTTTCACTATTGATCCTTCTGGATTTTCACTAATTTTAAGGCAAGATGATCTTGTTTCATCTTTGATATAACATTCCCATGATGTAATCATTGATTTTTTTTCTTCATCCACCTTGATCAATGTGATAATCTCTTGTTCAACATCTAAGTTAAGCTCTTTTCTCATTGATTGAATCCTTCGGACAAGTTCACGTGCAAACCCTTCAGCTTCCAAATCTTTTGATAGATGAGTATCAAGCAGAAGGACAATATCATTAACTTCCGTTCTTGCAATATGGTCTTTTTCTTGTTCAATGATTTCAAAATCATCAGATGTTAAGGTAACTTCTTCGCCATCAATAGTGATTTTTACAAAACCATTTGCTGTAAGATCGGTATATAACTTGCTTTTATCAAGAGGTTCAAGTTGTTTTGAGATAAGACCTGCTTTTTCTTTAAATTTAGGGCCAAGAACTGCATAATTTGGTTTGACTTGTTTGATCATAAATTTATTAGCATTACAAGCAAATTCCACCTTTTTTACATTGATCTCTTCAGTAAGTAAATTAATAATATTATTGATATGATTTTCAACATCCTTTGAACATATTATTATTGCTTGCGAAAGAGGATATCGTACTTTTATCCCTATTTTTGAACGAAGTGCCCTTCCTACTTCAACAAGGCTTCGAATTTGTTCCATTCCTTGTTCCAAATGTTCATCGATAGATGTTTCTTTTACAGAAGGGTAATCACATAGATGTATACTTTCAGGCATTTCATGAGTTCTCAGGTTTTGATACATTTCCTCAGCGATAAATGGTGTAAAAGGAGCTATTGATTGCACTATACCAAGAAACATCTCATACATAGTTGTATATGCTGCAAGTTTATCGTTAGTTTTTTCTTCAACCCATAACCGTTTCCGAGATCTTCTTAGATACCAATTACTTAAATCACTGGTAAGGAATTGTTCAATAAGGCGTGTTGTTTTATGAATTTCAAATTCTTTCATATGATTCTTTATTTGCCTGAGAATCTGATGAAATCTACTTTGAATCCATCTATCAAGATTTGATCTTTGATCAAATGGTACCATATCTTTTTCATAATCGAACTTATCTAGAGATGCATAGGTTGTAAAAAAGTTATAGGAGTTCCAAAGGGTCAATATAAATTTCGCATATGAATCCTTCACTGCTTCTTCATAAAAACGCGTTGAATTCCAGGGAGCATTTGCAGAAAAAAGATACCATCTCAGTGCATCAGCACCTTCATGATCGATAATGCTATTCGGATCGATATAATTTCGTTTACTTTTACTCATCTTTTGATTGTTTTCATCAAGAACAAGACCAAGAGTGAGAACATTGGTATATGCTGGTTTATTGAAAAGAAATGTCGAAATTGCTAGTAAAGAATAAAACCATCCCCTGGTTTGATCAAGTGCCTCACTAATGAAATCGATAGGAAAATTATGGTCAAATTCTTCTTTATGTTCAAAAGGATAATGCCATTGAGCAAAAAAAGCAGATCCTGAATCATACCAACAGTCAATAACTTCTTTTTCTCGTTTCATTTCTGTTTGACATTTTTCACAGCAAATATGTAACTCATCTACAAATGGTTTATGTAAATCATACTCATCAGGAAAATTACTACTTATATTTCGAAGTTCCTCAACGCTACCCACACATATCTGATGATGACATGTTTCATTTTGACAGGTCCAAATAGGAAGTGGTGTTCCCCAATATCGATCTCTTGAAAGCGCCCAATCTTTTACATCACGTAAGAACGATCCAAATCGGCCATCCTTCAAATGAGTTGGATACCAGTTGATTTGTGCATTGTTACTTAGCAAGTCATCTTGCACTTTTGACATAGCAATAAACCAGGATTCCATTGCATAATAGAGCAAGGGTGAATCACAGCGCCAGCAGAATGGATATTCATGCTCATAATCCTTAATTCCTTCTAAAAGGCCACGGGTTTCAAGATGTTTAATGATTTTTTCATCTGCATCTTTTACAAATTCTCCTTTCCATGGTTTTACTTCTTTTTTAAAGGTACCATCAAGATTGACAAGCTGTACTACCGGTAAATCATATTTCATTCCGACAGTATAATCATCTTCACCAAATGCAGGAGCAATATGGACGATTCCTGTACCATCATCCATCGTAACAAAATCAGCACAAATAATAAACCAAGCCTTCTTTTTTGGAGTTGCATATGAAAATAATGGTTCATATTCAATTTTTTCAAGTTCTTTACCTTTAAAACCATCAATAAGTTCATATTCCTGTCCTTTTAGGAGAACAGATGCTCGATTTTCAGCAAGAATTATTTCTTGTCCCTTATATCGAATACGAATATATAGCTCATCAGGGTGAACTGCTAAGGCAACATTTGAAAGCAGTGTCCATGGAGTCGTTGTCCATGCAAGAAAATATGCATTATCATCTTTCATTTTAAATTTAACAAAAATAGATGGCTCTTCAATTGTCTTATAACCCTGAGCTACTTCATGGGCAGATAAAGCAGTTCCACAACGGGGGCAATATGGAATAACTTTATGGCCTTTATATAGTAATTTCTTATTCCATGCTTGTTTTAATGACCACCATACTGATTCAATATAATCATTTTTTAAGGTGATATATGGATTATTCATATCTACCCAGAAACCGATTTTTTCAGATAGTTTCACCCATTCTTTTTCATATGAAAAAACACTTTTTTTACATTCTGCATTAAATTTACCAATACCAAATGTTTCAACGTCTTTTTTATCATGTAACCCAAGTTTTTTTTCTACTTCAATCTCAACTGGAAGTCCATGAGTATCCCAACCTGCTTTCCTTAAAATAAAATGACCATTCATTGTTTGATACCGTAGTATTAAATCCTTTACTACTCGAGTAAGAATATGGCCTGGATGAGGCATCCCATTCGCCGTCGGTGGACCTTCAAGAAAAACATATGGTGGGCTTTTTTTTCTTTGGTCCATTGATTTTTGAAAAATGTTATGATCATTCCAAAAAGAAAGTATTGTACTCTCAACTGTTTTAGGGCTATATTTTTGGGGAGGTGATTGTATCATTTCTTATTCCGCCAGATATTCAGTTCATGTAGATTTTTTCACCGGTATGAGAAACATCAATAAAATTATTTCCATTATAAAAAATAAGTCATTAATAATGTTTTATATCCTCAGATTTCATAATTTCCCGTAAAAATGAGGTAGCATAACTTCCCTTCCGTAATTGAAATTCAATATTAACAACTTTTTTTTGTTTATGATAGACATCATCATCAATGGTAAATTTAAGATCTGTTAGTGGTGCAAAGATACTCCTTCTAGATCCAAAGGATGAGGCAAGTGTTAATTCTGGTATAATGAAATCTCTTTTATCTATCTGTTCATCTTCAATTACTTTTCGTTCGATTTCTCCCATTTCACCATCTGAAAACTCAGAATCAACACCAACAAGAAGCGTACTTACTACTGCTTTTTTACGCTCTATTTGTTTATTGACTTTTTCAATATTATATTGATTTACTAAAAAAATTTCATCTGTCGGACGACCATTTTTAATATATATAACTTTATCTCCCTCAATAGCCGTATGAATCGGAAGATTTTGTTTTATCCTTATACTAAGAATCTTGTTAAATAAAAACGATTGATATGCATAAACAAATAAGGTAATAAGATTAGAAGGTAATTCTTTTAGAGCAGCAATATAATCATCTGGGTGTTTTTGAAGGATATTTAACATTGATTTTTCATAAATCAAATGCCTTGGAAATGTATGAAATGCATTTGTATAATCATTTGTTTCTTTCAATTGTTTTCTTGCAAGATATGATTCTTCATCCTCATTTTTATCAAGAAATACAAGATAATCCATAACCGCCTGTTGAAAATTTCCGTCAATAATATGTCTTCCAATAAGATGTGTGATAGGACGTACTATACCAAATCGTTGGATACCAAAAAAATTTGGAAATCCTTGTATATCGCTGAATGGACTGATTGCTTGTGACACAATTTCTTTTGATATATCATTTGATATATCTCTTATTGCAATGTTAAAATAATTCCCAATTAAATCTCCTAAATGAAGTTTTTTTGATGATTGGTAAATATCTGTTATTTCAACATCTTTTAAATGAATATGTGAAATATGTTCTGGACCAATTCGATAAAACGATAATAGTTGCGTGCTGATTGATCGTTTGTCTTTAGTTCCTGCAAAATGAATTCTTTTTCTCGAAGTTTGTAATTGTTTTGCCAGTGAACGAATTAATGTGTTTGTCTCCCAGTTTTTTGCGGTAACCGTTGCTATTGTAAATGGTCCATCTTTTACTTCAACAGGTTTTTGAAACTGTTCAATGACTATAAAATCTTCAGGAATAGTCCTTATTTTTCCCCCTATTCCAGA
>Ga0272441_10000837_pt1 | contig 67746 bp, 77 predicted proteins | sample SSMProp6N_FD_193582 | JGI IMG/M metagenome (GOLD analysis project Ga0272441, IMG submission 193582) | Marine sediment archaeal communities from Little Sippewissett salt marsh, Falmouth, MA, United States - SSM-Prop-6N | ecosystem: Environmental > Aquatic > Marine > Wetlands > Sediment ... | reverse complement strand
CATATCAACTTTCTCCCTTGCCTGTTCTTTGGCTAGCTGTCCAGCTTCCTCTGCAATACGCTTTTCCATTCGTTTGGCCTCTTTCACTGATTGTGCTTTTTCAATCGCCTCTTCTCTAGCCATATCAACTTTCTCCCTTGCCTGTTCTTTGGCTAGCTGTCCAGCTTCCTCTGCAATACGCTTTTCCATTCGTTTGGCCTCCTTCACTGATTGTTCTTCTCGGTCTCTCACTATCTTACGTCCAAACATTGTATAATCACGGAACCTACCGTAAATCACTTTGTTGCGGCATCATACATAACAGGTGATTGCTCCTATATATCCCAAAGTTAAAGAAACCCCGTTGAGCAAACACTGTGGCAGTGGCTTGGCCACTTGTCCTTAAAACTACCAGTGATTAGAAAGATTGTCTCTTCAAACATGTTCCACCTCTTCTACGCTCTAATGATATGCCTTAATACGGCTTCTTTTCAAGCATGATTAAATTCTTTGAAAGCTCAAATATTGCACAAAACGATGGATTATTCGGTGCTCAGTCAATTGGGGATAGGAAAATCTTTTGGGGTAATCTTATTTTTTAGTTATGGTAGACTGCACCGTATGATAGACAGAACCTTTGCGCTGGTTTTCAGTCTTAGCACTTGATCCAACTACGAATTTTGTCAATAATCCTAGAGACAAATCTCCTGAACAGCAATTGTTTGGTCTAGCTGTCACGTAGACAAAATCTAAGATTTTTATGTAAGCAGGCAACAATACGTGATAGAGTAAAAGTGCAATAAATAGCTAAATTCTCACCCTCCGTCAGACGGTTAGCTTCAAGACTTCTTGTTTTATGTCACCATAAGATCCAGGGAGATTTTGTAATATTTAGAAACCCAGCTAGACTTTTCTCTCCATCCTCTAAGCTAGAATAATGAGTTTAATGGGTAGAAGGATAAGTGCTGGAGACTAGCTTACAAGACATTGAGATAGCTTGGCAGATTATAATGCCGTATAATCTAGAAGGGAAACAATGAGAGAATGAGGAGAAACACAAACGATGACATCGCTGGATTTACCGAAACGCATAGGTAGGCTTGATGAGCTTGCTAGCAAGCTCTTTATGGACTCAAACATCTAATTTTCCCTCATACTTTAATTCTCCTATCTTGGTCTTCAGAATAGCTGGCATTACTCTAGCATAGCTTCCATGTATAGCGTTAATTGTGGCCATCTATGATAGGGAACCCTACAGTTCATTAGAACCAAGTATACAAAAGCGAGTTTTGTTACCCAGGATAAAGATTTGGTTAGGATGCTACTTCCTGCTCGCGCCCACATTGTTGATACCGATCTCCTAGACTTGCCTTAGAGGAGCTTCCCAACTATACTTCCTTTTGTTGTTTCTTAGGAGGAATTAGTGATTATGCGTAAGATACTTATCATGCTACTCATGTCTACAGTCCTACTTACTGCCTGCAGTGAAACGGCAGGAGGAACGAACCCGAACTCAACGCCATCCGCAATGCCCGGCGCGCTAAATCAATGGAGTACTCCTCCAGCTATGGAGATCAATACTTCCAAGACTTATTTTGCCACTGTCGATACAACACTGGGCACATTCAGAATCCAACTCTTCGCAAATGAGACTCCCAAAACAGTCAACAGTTTCATCTTCCTGTCCCAACAGGGTTTCTATAATGGTGTTATCTTCCATCGCATCATAAAGACCTTCATGATTCAAACTGGCGACCCAACAGGAACTGGCACAGGTGGTCCCGGTTACAAATTTGCCGACGAGTTACCACCGAAGCACTCTTATGACCTGGGTATCGTTGCTATGGCTAATTCTGGGCCTGACACCAATGGCAGCCAGTTTTTTATCTGCACTGGCTCTGATGCCGAGAGTCTCAATAACTACCCAAACTACACCCAGTTTGGCAAAGTAGTCGCTGGCATGGATATCGTCCAGAAAATTGCTGCAGTCCCGGTCGGTCCCGGTAACCCTGGTGAGAATAGCCGCCCGGTCAACCCGCCAGTCATCAACAAAATTAGCATTACCTCACAATGAACGATTCACCTCAAACCTTATTGCGACATCAGTCGAGGAGGCCAATCAGCACCTTCTTCCCGAACGGAGATTAGGAAAGCACCCCCCAAGGCCCACAATGAGATAATGAGGCAACAATAGTCAGTTTTGTTTAGCAGGCGATTCATGTCTTGTTAAAAGATGAGCTGGCCATTGCACAAAACGATGAAAAAGTGCAACCGGTATTCCATACTAGAGAGGCCGAGCATAGATCCAAATCTGAGGTTCACAGTCGGCTACCTTATACAACAAATCTGCAGTTAATTTTTGGCTTTTTGCGTAGCTAGGTAACAAAACGCTAAATTGTTTGAAGTCTAAAGGTTGAATGGCAATTCGCTACTGATTACCCAAATTGCATCCCGCTCACTGTATTCAATCATAATCTATATGTCCATGCTTATCTGCCATTTTGTTAGTAGAGTTGAAGACCACGCCCGCATCTAACTTTCTAGGTTGAGATATGATCCCAGTCTTTGACTTTCGTTACAAACTTATGTTTTGTTTACTTAAAGCACGATACTATAATACGGCAGGTAGTACAAAACCTAGTGGGAGCAACACCCAAAATAGCTATTGAGGGGCTTCATAATTCATTTTGAACCACCTCTCGGCAATATCAAAAAGGTCAGTGAGTAATGATGGAATAAGTATATACAATCGTCTGGTAATGCCCTTAGAGAATAACCAAAGGTTCTTGCTAAACTCCATAATTCACTGCCTACCAGCTTCTTAACTAACAGGAGTATACCACCTAAAACAACCAGAAACGGATAAACCCGAATTATTCGATCGGGACGCGGCAGAAGATGTTCCATGTCCTAATCGTAAGAAATTGGTGACCTTATAAGCCTCTGACCTGATAGATGGTAAAGTTATGAAATGCCCTCATTGTGGCTTACAGATGGATATGGAAGAGGTAAGTAGCGGATTAAAAGAATTAGAGGGTAGAATCAAGAAAACGCTTAACCCCTAACCCATTACCATTTTTATTTTTATGTTGGATTGGCTGTATTCAACTATGCGTGAAATGAGTATATCAGAAGTAACATCTTCTGGAATACGAATGATTTTCCGGTCAGTCAGATATTTCATATTTTCCATTTTATTCGTTTCTGGTTGATTTTATTAAGATTAATAATAGAATTGAACGATCATAATTGGTTCATTTAATCTATATAAACATTGACGTGCCCAGTAGACAAGTTCCTTTATATAATAGACAAGCAGACTGTTAATAAGTTGGAAGTGAGGTGATACCCTGATTACTTTGTAATATTAAGGGTGGTTTTAGCGAAATTAGCTACGGAAAACTTAAACGTTTCGAAATTTCAAACTGGTGACTTTTAATCAGGGTATCTGAACAGCAGATCAACAGACAGTTTCATTTTACCATCTCTACAAAAATATTAATCTATTGTGATATTATGAAAATATGTTATCAATAAAGATAGCAATACGATTTCTCAAAACCGGTGGAGGTCAGAGCCTGTTAATTATCATTGGCATAGCTATTGCTGTCTCGATTCAGATATTTGTAGGACTGCTTATCGATAGCCTTCAAAAAACACTAGTCGATCGGACTATAGGCAACTCCCCACAAATAACAATTTTATCAGCAACAGATATTAGCACCATTCGTGATTGGGAAAGCCTCGTAAGGGTAGTGGGGGAGGTTGACCAGATTAAAACGGTAGCCGTGTCAGCTACAGCTAACGCCTTTGTCGAAGATGGCAATCTCGACCTACCTATTATCGTTAGAGGTTTCAACTTCGATGATATCGATGACATATACAATATTAGGGATTCTTTGTATGAAGGTGATCAATATCAATCAGCGAGAGAAGTATTGATGGGCAAAGACCTAAGAGAGGATCTAGAGGTAGATATTGGGGATCAATTAGTCGCAAAAACACCTGAGGGTGAAGAGATTGTTTTTATTATCTCAGGTTTTTATGATCTGGGAGTAGCGAGCATAAACGAATCATGGATACTGGCTAATCTTGAGACAACACAGCGCATATTCAATTTCGGTAATCGAATAACCTCGATAGAAGCAACTGTTAAAGATGTTTTTGCGGCCGACACAATAGCACTTGAAATAGAGAAGATCCTGGACAACGATAATATCAAGATCAACAACTGGAAGGATCAGAACGAGGAGCTATTAAGTGGACTTGAAGGTCAGCGAATGTCAAGTATGGTCATACAGTTGGTTATAATAGCTTCGGTGATAATAGCCATCTCAAGTGTGTTGGCTATTACCGTTTTGCAGAAATCTAGGGAAATTGGGATTCTAAAAGCTATGGGCATAAAGGACTCAGCGGCCAGCTTGATATTTATCTATGAAGGCCTCATAGTAGGCTTAATAGGAACGACATTGGGCGTTATCCTGGGTCTTTGCCTTCTTTATGGCTTCAATGCGTCTACCACCAGCCCTGATGGTGCAGCGATAGTAGATTTATATATAGAATATGATTTTATTCTTAAATCATGGTTTATCGGGCTGGCAGCATCAACCTTTGCTGGCATCTTCCCTGCAAGAAAATCGCTGAAACTCAGTCCGGTCGAGATTATCAGAGAAGGGTAAAATGAGTAGTATTATCGAACTGAAAAGTGTTGATAAGATATATACTGGTACTGTAGACACTCAAGTGCTCTTTGATATCAATCTTACCTTCGATAGTGGTTCATGCAATTCGATAGTGGGTGAATCGGGAAGCGGCAAATCAACCTTACTGAACATCATGGGTACTTTAGATAAACCGACAAAAGGGGAAGTAATAATCAACGGCGCCAGGACAAGCGATATGGATAAAAACAAACTTGCCGATCTGAGAAATGAGACAATTGGTTTCGTTTTTCAGTTTCATTACCTTCTTCCAGAATTCACAGCAGAAGAGAATGTTCTCATACCATATTTGATAAAGCATAGAAGGGCTTCTAAAGAGATAATGGAAAGAGCGAATGAACTCTTCGAGATTTTAGGCATCACTAAATGGAAGAACAGTACTGTTACAAAGATGTCAGGAGGACAACAACAAAGAACAGCAATAGCTAGAGCTCTCATAAACAACCCCAAGATCTTAATAACAGATGAACCAACGGGTAACTTAGATTCTGAAACAACAAAGAAGATATGCAACAGCTTCCGGGAAATAAATCAAAGATTTGGGAGTACTTTTATAGTTGTAACACATGACCTTCGGGTTGCCGAAAAGACGGATAGAATCATCGAGATTAGAGATGGCAAAATAGAAAAGGATACTGTGAAATAGAACCCATCCTTTCACTTGTAAGCTATCTGGCCCTATTCGCAGGTGACGTTAGCCTCCTCGTAGCTGAGCGCGAAGTGAAGCCGAACTAGTAATTGGTGCTTGGCAAGTATAGTGTTCACACAAATAAACTGTAGGTCGATTATCAATCATTTGTCTATTCTCAAATAGCTTTAGTTCTGCTACTGGATCTGGGTCGTTGGGATCATATGCGGCGAATACTTTATTGGGCAACAAAGTACCACATAAGATGTGCAGCAACTCTGAGGTTTCTGGATGGTTCCTAGGGCCTATAATAGCGATTTCCCTTGGAGTGGAGAGGTATAGGTCTAAGGCACAAAGCCAATTACTGAAACCAAGAGGGTGCCGATGAATCAACCCTTGCATTGGTACAAGTGACTGCATTGCTATTCTTTCAAACTGTGCATTATCAGTTAGTCTGGCCAGTTTGAGCAATATCATGATAGCGGCTGAGGTGCCTGATGGCAGTACTCCATCGTATATGCTTTTTGGGCGGACAAACAAATCCTCGTGCCTGTTACTGGTATCATAAAATGTATGCGCAGGTTCATCCCAGAATTGCTCAACCATGGCCGTGCCTAGCTTGATGGCGTACCTAAGATATTCGCCGGAAAAGGTAGCCTGGTGTAAAGATAGAAACCCGTCAATGACCAAGGCATAGTCATCAAGATAACCATCCATCTTAGCCTGTCCATCTTTGCAACTATGTTTAAGATACCCGTCCACAATCATCGAGTTCGTCAGAAACCTTCCATTGGATACAGCTGCAGCCAAATAGTCATGACGATTAAGGACACAGGCAGCTTCAGCCAGACTGGCTAACATGAGCCCATTCCACGAAGCTAACATCTTTTCATCTCGACCAGGTTTTATCCTCTGTTCACGCCTGTTTAGTAAAGAAGTTTTCGCCTGTCTCATAGTATTTGATGCTTCTGGTTCTAGATTGGAAACAACATGGAGAATATTCTGACCATTTAAATTTCCTTTAGCGGTAACACCGAAATAATCACCAAATATCTGACCGGTATTTCTGCCCAGAACCTGAACAATTTCTTGGAGCGTCCACAAATAGTATTTGCCCTCAACACCCTCACTATCAGCATCCTGAGTACTATAAAAACTACCGTGTGGATCGCTCATCTCTCTTACCACATAATCCAAGGTCTCTTCAGCTATAGTGCGGAATAAATGCTTGCCAGTAACTAGATAAGCATGTAAGTAGATCCTGCTGAGCAAAGCATTATCATATAGCATCTTCTCAAAGTGTGGCACCAGCCAGTAACTGTCGGTTGAGTAGCGATGAAAACCACCTCCAAGTTGGTCGTAAATACCTCCTCTAGCCATCTTTTCCAAGGTCAGGTCAACCATTTCCAAAGCACCCGTATCCTGACTACGATAGAAATATCTCAGCAAGAATTCAAGTGTCATCGCCTGGGGAAATTTTGGTGCCTTTCCAAAGCCACCGTTGTCTTTATCAAAGTCCTTTCTGAGAATCTGGTAAGCTTTCTCAACAATACCCATTGCTAATGGCTCTTTAACGGCACTAGTTCCAGTATTTGAGACCAACGCTTTCACTATTTGCTGGACTGCCTTTTCAATCTCACTACGACGATTTTGGTAGGCATGAGCTGCAGCCTTGAGAACTCCTGGGAAGCCAGTCATACCATGCCTATTTCGAGGTGGAAAGTATGTCCCCCCAAAGAAAGGCTTACCCGCTGGGGTTAAGAATACAGTTAGAGGCCAGCCACCACTGCCTGTAATTGCCTGTACTGCTTCCATGTAGATGGTATCAAGGTCAGGGCGCTCCTCTCTGTCTACCTTAATATTAATAAAATTATCATTCATTAGGCGAGCCATCTCATCGTTCTCAAAGCACTCATGTGCCATAACATGACACCAGTGACATGCTGAATACCCGATGCTCAACAAAATAGGCTTGTCTTCGTCTCTAGCACGGGTGAGTGCTTCCTCCCCCCAGGGATACCAATCTACTGGATTGTCAGCGTGTTGCAACAAGTATGGGCTCGTTTCGTTTGCTAAATGATTAGACATCTGCTTATATGATTCTTTCTACGCACTATCTCCAGTTCTACATTACATATGCCCAAATAGGTAGTCAGAATTCCTTGGTATTCCAAAATCGATTTGACCGACAAGGAAAGTTTCGTACATGACCAAACCACCTCGGCGCAATCCATCTTTGATCTGCGAGACAAAAGAGTTTTGTAAGTAATTGAAGTAGATAATCACATCACAAACGCCTTTTTCACGACCTCTTTCATAGTTCGCTGAGCTTCCATTGCCTCTTCCTCCTATTTCCTCTTTTATCATCATAGTATCAAAGAGCGACTAATTTCTTCTTCAACCCAGAGAGCTGTTTGAGATGCGATTTCTCCTCGGTTATTATGCTATTCACTGTTGGTTGTGCTTGATGGGGCATTATCTCTCTCATTTCGTAGTAGAACAGTATGGAATCCTTTTCGGCACCTATAGCTAATTCCAGAGCTTCAATATCAGAATCCACGTGAGTTGCCATTCCACTTGTAACCATATCATCCGTAAAGACAGCGCTATCAACCAGTGCCTGAAGATAAGAAGCATATTCCTGAGCATAGGTTTCTGGGATCTGGTACTTATCGGTTTCTGCGAGCATGCCTTCGAAAGTTTGAATATGCGCTCGTTCCATAGCAGCCAGATATTGAAAGATATTGTGGGTTGCGGCGTTCTCGGTTGACCTTACCATGGTATCGTAGAAGGCGATCCCTCTCCTCTCAATACCAATGGCTATGTTTATAAGTTCATTGCCAGAAAAAATAATAGACATTCTTTAGATACCTCCATGATTTTATCTATTTACGAGAATTTATTGAATAACCCTCGCTAATAATGCCATCCACGGGCACTCGCTTTCCGGGTCGTACTAGTATGAGGTCTCCAACCAAAACATCTTCAACGGATATTTCCCTTTCCTCACCACCACGGATAACCAATGCCGTCTTTGGGTTAAGTCTGTTGAGCTTCTTTACGCCTCGGAGTTCTCGCTCTTGGGAGTAGACTTGGCAGTCATTACGGCCCTCCATAGCTATATCTTGACCTGAAGCTTCGCCGATTTCTATTCAGTGAATTCAACCACTACTTTTCTCACATCCCATAGCGGTTCAATTTTCTCCATGATTTCTTGCTTTATGGCTGAAGCAAACTGGTTCTCCGCAGGCAGGTCGATAACCACCCTGACAGTTCCATCCTTTACTTTGATATCTTTCACCAGGTTTGTGTGAACCAGGCTCAATCCACTCAAGGGATTCATGACTTTCTTAAGACGACTACGTACCACCTCTAATGTAGTAGGCTTCCTCTCCTTAACCAGACCGTGGCGTTCTTCATAGTTTTCAATAGCCGCACGTAAACCTTCTACAGCAAGTACCGAGCAGTGTGCTTTGATTTTAGGGAGTCCTCCTAGCGCGTCTGAAGCCTGCTCCCAGGTAACTTTCTTGGCTTCATCCAGCGTTTTGCCCTTGGCCAGTTCCGTAATGATAGAACCAGTGGCAATATTGGAAGCACAACCATAAGATTCAAACTTAATGTCTGCTATCTTCTTGGTGTCAGGATCAACATTGATATAGACCGAAACCATGTCTCCGCAGGCGGGGCTACCCTCTATCGCTTTTCCGTCAGGATCATCAATCTTACCCACATTTCGAGGATGGCGGAAGTGCTCCAGTACAGTTTCACTATATGGAAATTTCATATTCATCCCTCCTATTGTTCTTTTTCTTTGCCCAACGGGCTGATGTTTCTAAGCTCCTTTACTACCTCAGCCAATGTGTTAACTACGGCGTCAGCTTCATCCATATTATTGTATCGCCCGAAAGTAAACCGAATCGAGCCGTGTGCTCTTTCGTGGTCACCACCTATACCAAAGATAACATGACTACCCTCAAGTGAACGGCTGAAACAGGCAGAGCCGGTGCTCACTGCAATCCCATGCATATCCAGATGCAAGGTGATAGATTCACCCTCTATGAAGTGGAAGGAAATATTGGCATTCTGCGGGAGCCTATTCTCGCGATTGCCATTGAGGATAGTATCTGGTATTTCACTAAGGATACGGTCGATAACATGGTCACGCATTTCTTGCAGGTGTTTGGTTTCTTCTAGAGTAACCAGTTCGGTTGCTTTAGCGAATCCCACAGCACCGGGTATGTTTTCCAGCCCTGCTCGGAGATCGAATTCCTGAAATCCGCCATCTACCCACTTGGCTATTTGCGTCCCATCACGGATATAAAGTCCCCCTATGCCTTTTGGTCCATGGATGGTGTGTGCCGACACTGTGATTAAATCCACTGGAATTTTCCGCACATCGAGGGGAACCCTGGCAAAGGTATGCGTTGCATCAGTGTGAAATAACACCCCTTTTTCACGACAGATGATGCCGATGTTTTCAATATCCTGGATAGTGCCAATCTCCTGGTTAGCATGCTGGATGGAAACCAGGATGGTTTCATCAGTTATCGATTCTCTAAGTTTATCAAGGTCAACAAAACCATCGTTATCTACATCGAGATAAGTAACCCTGAAGCCCTGTTTCTCAAGGGTTTTGGCACTATTGAATACAGGGAAATCTTCAATTTTTGACACAATAAGGTGTTTCCCTTTCTTATTACCAAGAGCTAGCCCTACTCCCTTCAGAGCGATGTTTGAGGACTCGGTACTTCCAGAAGTAAAAATAAACTCTGCTGTTGCTGCTCCCAGAGCCACAGCAATAGATTCTCTAACTCCATCCAGGGTTTCTCTAGCTTCTATGCCCTGAGAGTAAGCAAACTCCGATGTAGCCACGGCATACTTGTCGAAAAAGTATGGCTTCATTGCTTCCAAGACGCGTTCATCCAAGCGAGTGGTCGCTGAGTTGTCCAGATATATTTGTTTTCTATTTAACATATCTCCCTCCTGTTATATGAAGAGGGTCACTGTTGATTCTTTAGCTTCATTCACATAAGTGCCCACTGCGCAGTACTCTGAGATCAAATCATCGCGTAAATCCTCTTTCTTTATACCCATTATCTCCATGGTCATATCGCAGGCAAGGATTTTACCCCCGAGCTCTTTAAAGTCTTGCAACAGCTTCTCCAGAGAAACCACGCCAACTTTCTGCATTTTTCTCTTTACCATAAACCTTCCAAGTCCTAGCATGTTCATCTTCGAGAGAGGTCCTTTATCAAGGCCTCCTTTCTTAAGGCGTTGAAGCCCCCAGAACGTGAAATAGAGTGACGCTTCCATTCCCATTGCCAATGCCCCGTTCGCTATAATGAGAGCGCTGTAGACTTTATCCATATCGCCACTGTGCACTATAATCGTAGCTTTATTAGTCATAGTTGTTCTCTCCCTCTACCTATGTATTTTTATCTTCCACACCCCATCTTTCTCTTGAATGCCCATAAGTTCTAACCCCAAAGCTTTAACAGCCATTGGTATCTCTTTTTTGGAAGCAGGATGTGTTCCCACAACCTCGACTATATCACCTTGCTTTGCTCTCCTCAAGGCCTTGCGGGTTTCAACCAGAGGGACCGGACAAGTTTCGCCAGTGCAATCTACCTTTATCTTAGACATTTGACCACCTCCCTACAGACTTAGTTCCATTATTTTAATTCAGTACTCACATTATTACCATCTTGTGTGCTGACTGAGATACATAGGTAACACTGAACTATGGATTTTAGCAAGTTTCCTTGCTATATACTCCACAGGGGTAAGATATACAAGAGACTGGTGGGGGCGGATAGTATTATACACATTCTCCCAGCTTAGCAAAGCTTGATTTAGCTCTTGTATATTGAAATTGGCATCTGTTACCTCGTAGAAATCCTCTGTGTAGGCCCTTTGTGCCCTTTCTACATGGCCGTTGAGCTTGGGAGAGCGTGGTGGCAGGACAAATAGATTAATCCCCCTCCATTGACATTCTCTCTCAAAAGCATTTTGAAACTCCGATCCTACATCCACCTGAATAGCCTTGATGGGATCGATCCTCCAGGCTCTCTAAGCGCCTGGGGTTGTAGCGCTGTTTCCATCGGTAGAAGGTTTGAGGAGAGATATCGAAGTGGTGTTATATATCTCCTTGACCCTCTGGATGGTTTTATCCCTCTCCTCACGCATGATGCGCACTACTTCAGATGTATGTCTTTCAGCATCATGGGTCAGCCATTCGAAGCTGGTAACCGACCGGTCATGGCCTTTTGTTAATGAGTTGTACGTGGACTTAACATACTCCACGAGCTTATTAACTTCTCCATATGGTAGTGACGCGTCACTAGGAACGATTGCGTCGTGATGTGCTAGACGTGTGTCTCGGTAGCGCTTTAACCGTATTAGTAAGCTCTCGCTGTTATTAATCTTCTCCTTTATATCCTGCAATTCCTCCACTTGTTTTTCTACTGTTTCTGCTGTCTGTAATGGTTCTAAAACGCCTGTATTCAGCGAGAGTTCTCTGGCAACCGGTGCCATTTCACCGGCTGCTCCAGGGCCACCACGAATAACGGCTACGAAATAAGGTTTGTTACCATACATTCTCGGATTGCCCACGTTCATAATCTAAACTACTGAGAACAATAATTCAACAGCAGATTCTGTCGATAGGGATGGGGCACAAAAAGCTACTTTGTTCAATCATTTTCTGCTTCTGCTTAATTCTCTTATTTGCGGATGCTGAGATGTATAGGTAAGATTATGTGTTTTTGTTAAGTGTTTCCTATTCGCCATCCTCAAAGTGCAGGTTAACAGCACTGGCCCTTTGAAAATTCACTCTATCCGCTACGCCTTCACTTTCAGCATTTTCGTCGCAGATGGCCTTAGAATAAGCCCAGGGATTATCCCAATAGTCAATGCCTACAACATGCGCCAATGTATATCTTGTCAAAAGATATACAGCAACCCTTCCACCTCCTGTCCCTATATCCAGAGCTTTCCCATGGCCATCCCACTCCAGTTTATCCAATAGTGCATTACAGAGTTCCTTCTGTAATTCTCCGCCACTCTTTCCCAAGAGCCAGTAAGCGTACCACATATCAATAAAAAGAGCCCCGAAAAGCACCTATACCGCAATAAGGATTCTCCTGACAATACCGATGTCAATTAAGATAGATGATACGCACGAAATACAGAATACTGTCAAGAATATCACAATCATTTTGATAGGAACCCAGTTACCATATTTCGGTCGATTACTGTCCTTCACTTTGCTCATCTTCTTTACCGTTCATAGTTGCCTTTTCATGATGAAATATACTGAGCTATTACGCTCAGGGGTCTTCCGGAACATGTCCAGCTCCTCCTGGGCCTGGTGCAGCGCAGCACTAGTTTTCGGGTTATCGGTTAATTTGATTTGGAATTCGTTTACTAACTTTTCGAGAGGAGCGAAATATTCCGTTCGCCAGGTGTCTTGACTCAGTATAAAGTAGCCCAGTAGTTCATACCCACAGATGGAGATCTGTTCCAATTTCTCCCTGATGTTTCCCTGCTCATCGTGAACCACCATAAAACCGCCTGGTGTTAGAAACCGCTTCCATTCCTTGAGCCCTTTCTCGAAGCCGATTGCGTATATGGAACCTTCGGACCATAAAATGTCAAAGCTGTTATCCGGGAAATCCATATCAAACATTGAGTAATGTAGTGCCTGAACCCGTTTGGTGAGTCCCGCCTCTTTCACTTTTCTAGTAAATATATCGATGGCTGGCTGGTCTATATCAATTCCTATCACCTCTCCCTGACCTAACCTTGCCAGTTCCAGAGTTGGGATACCGGAACCGCAACCCACATCGAGAATGCGAGGTTTATCCATCTCGGGAAGCATCCGAAATGCCTTGCGTGTATATTTCAGGAGATGCTTCCTGAGCTGGTACTTTTGTATTTGAAGTTGCTCTTCTCCGGTCACCGATAACTAACCTCAATTAATAATCGTGATGTATATTCAGGTTTTGTACTAGTTTAAAGCAACCAGTAAATAATATATCCTACAGAAAGATGTACTCCAAATAAGGTATTATGCACTATTACAGTAGTTAGCAGGCTACCTGTTTTTTGATAAGCGTATCCCATGAGCAGACCCATTGCGGTTGTAAGTAACACCAAGAATATTACATTGCCCAAAGGCATATTTAGGATTTCTATGAAGTGAAACCCGCCCCAAAAAATTGCAGCAAGAATAGTTCCTATATGCAGATATTGCCCAAGTATCTTCACATATCCTTCAAGATTCTTCATCAGATAAGTTTGAATCATACCTCTGAACATAGTTTCTTCACATAGACCTACAATAATCCATTGAAAAGTCATATTACCTGCGATACTAACTGCATTGACTGGTTGCGGAATGCCCAGAGGAGCGTTACCAACAATTTGAGGGATGTATCGCAATGACAGAAAAAAGCCGAAAATCACTCCCACTATAGCCATTCGCTTATGCGCAAAAGTTGGTGGCGTTTGTTTTAAGTTGAAGCCGTATTCTCTTGGCCTTCCCTTCGTAACACAACAAATTATGAGAAAAGGTATTAGAAATTGAGGGATATGAACCAAACTGGCAAGCACCCAGGGATCTAGCCATTTGTAGCTTACATATATGGCGACAATGGACAGAACCACTAATGCTGTTATGCCAAGCATTTTAGATATTGGTGTGAGCCTTAGTCTTACTGGCTCGACAGTATTTTCTTTCATAGCATCACTATTTCCTGCTCAATATAACGCGGAATATACCAAGCAATATATTCATTCTCGGCACTCTTTGCATATAGGCTTGATATTCAATACCGAAACGTTCTATGAGGCGCTTTTCTTCTTCCTTGGTGCTCCAATAAAGGATGGCAGTTCCGGGGATACCTAAGATAGCAAATAGCCAATGGGGATAAAATAGTAATGTGGTGACGAATATTGAGAGGATTCCTCCCAGATATTGGGGGTGCCTGACAACAGCATAGATCCCGCTATCCACCAGCCTGCTGGTATGGACGAAGGATTTTCCTCTAGGTACACCACCTCGACGTGGAAACATGACTATTGGCGCCATTACCAGCCCCATACCAACCACCCAGACTATCCAGCCCATAATAAACAAAGGCTGGTAGTAACCAGGTTCTAACAACCCTGTTAGAACGAGAGGGTTGATTGGGAAACAAGCGATACACAGAATTGTCAGGATTGTCATCCAGCAGATTTCTTTTATACTGATTCCTCTCATTGCTTTCTCCCTATATCAGGATCAGAGAATGTAGCCATAGGATTAATACGCCAAGCGTTACCAATGCCAATCATAATACTTGAATAAGCATGAAAGCAATGGTCGGTGAGAAAGGAAAATCCATCTGGGTTTTCAGATATGACAAAAGCCCCTTTTGTCACCTAGCAGTTGCTGCCCAGGAACTTTATTGCTAAGATTATTGGCAATGGTAGCAGCTCGGTCAAATACTAAGGCTGAAAGCCAATTCAAAAGTTTTATCTATTGTAACCCCAGCTCCACCAGCGTGTATGGTAGACAGAGCCATCGTCCCCTTTGCCATTAGCCCTTTTGGTGGCAGTTGGTCATATGGCAATGAGCACGATGCAAGATGTCAGAATGCAAACAGTAAACAAAGCCTTAATTGTAAGGGAGGTGCAAAGGAAATGAGAGCAGCCTTAAACTTTTTGTCTGAGGGTGAAGTAGAGAAAACCCATGAGGCTAGCCTGCGGATTCTAAAGGAAACTGGAGTTAAGATTCACAGCGAGAAAGTACGAAGATTACTTGCTGAGAATGGGGCAGAGGTAGATGGTGGCATTGCAAAGATTCCAAGCTCACTTGTGGAGGAAGCAATTAGGAGAGCCCCGAAAGAGATAACCCTGTGTGCAAGAGAGCCGAAATGTGATCTTAGAATTCCCACAGATGATTGTCGCTTCCTATCCACAAGTGGCTTTTCGCCGTTTATAACCACAAATCTTGAGACTGGGGAGAGGAGATATTCAACATCATCTGACACCAAGGATTTTGCCATAGTAGGCGACTACCTCGACACAGTTGACTGCTTCTGGCCCACTGTAATTCCTGGCGAGGTACCTCCGTCGCTTCAGGAGCTTCATGCTTTAGCCATTGCATTAGAAAATAACAGAAAACATATTCAATGTTCCTGCGTGACTAAGGAAGCGGCCAAATGGCAAATCAGGCTGGCAACTACGATCGCTGGTGGTGAAGAAGAACTCAAAAAGAGACCTCTTTTTTCGACGATTAATTGCCCTGTGGCTCCCTTAACATTTGAGGAAAGTGCCTCGGAAGCGATGGTCATATTGGCAAAGGCAGGAATCCCAACCGGGCCTGTGACCGCGGTCCTGGCTGGGTCAACCGCTCCAGCGACGATAGCGGCAGCTGTGGCAATGGGAAATGCTGAGGAACTAGCCTCTCTTGTCATTATTGAATGTGCCGAGCCTGGTGCCCCAATGATTTATGCTTCGGAGGTAGCGCCAGCGAACATGAAAACTGGCGAAATGAATTATCAGGGGTCCGCGTATCTATTGCTATCAGCAGCAGGCGCTCAGATGGCGAGATTCTACAAGATTCCAAGCTTGGCAGCAGATGTTTCGATAGAAGCAGTACCCTCCGACCTCATGTCTTTTGAGCGTAATGTGCTGAAGGCAGCTATGCACTTTATGTGTAAGTCGGACCTTTCTCCTTCACTGGGAGGCTGTGATGTGGCAATGAGTGCCTCATTAGACCAATTAATCCTTGATGCTGAAATTTGTGAGCATGCTCGTGCATACTTGCGCGCATTCGAGCTGAATGATGATAGTTTGAGCTTTGATATCATTCACAAAGTTGGGCCTGGCGGTCACTTTCTAGGTGAAAAGCATACCGTGGAGCATTTTAGGAAAGAGATATGGAACAGGGATCTGTCTGATACTTTTGTCCTCGACGCGGCGATGGAAGGATCTTTTGTTGAAAGAGCAAGGGCGAAGGTCAAGGAGATACTTTCTACACATACACCTCCTCCTGTTGCTGAAGGTGTTCATAAGGAAATGGAGCGAGTTCTCCGAGATGCGAAGAAAGATATACTGGGAGATGATTAAGCACGGTGGGGTAAAGAGGAGACTAGAGCCATGTAATGATTCAAATTCCGGTAGTGGCAAGACAAAAATTTAGTAAAGGAGAATAAATAGGTGAAGATCACAAAAGTGGAAGCAATTGAACTTCGTTTGCCCGAGTCTGAGATTTCTGAGACTATTGATATGTGGATTCAGGACGCGTTGATCGTGAAAATTCACACCGATGAAGGCATCATTGGCATTGGCGATGCTGATTCGTGTCCCCGCATTGTAAAAGCTGTTATTGAAGCTCCATTTAGCCATGGCGCTGTATCTGGGTTAGGGCGATTGCTCATAGGGATGAACCCGCTGGACATCGGAGTGATAAACGAAAAACTATACCAATCTACCTTTTATTATGGCCGTGGAGGGCATGGCCCACTTATTCACGCTATAGCTGCTATTGATGTCGCTTTGTGGGATATAGCTGGGAAGTACTATAACCAACCTATTTATCAATTGCTGGGCGGTGCCTTTAATAAGAAAATACGGGCTTACGCCAGCGTTGATTTTGGCAAAAGTGGTAACGAAACGTGCGAAATTGGGAAGAAATGGATAAGTAAAGGATTTACCGCTGTAAAGTTTGGCTGGATGCCAAAGGGGTTAAGTGAAAAAATGGAATTGGATCTGGTAGAAGGAGCTCGGAATGGCATCGGGAAGAAAAATGACTTACTCATAGATGGTGGTTGTTGCTGGGATACCATGACTGCCATACGTCGCGTGAAGCAGTTTGAACCCTATAATCTCTTATTCCTGGAAGAACCCCTTGAAGGGCATAACATGGAGGGGTATAGGAGATTGAGCAACGTTTCTAAAATACCTCTCGCTGCTGGTGAAGGGCACCCGGGGAGATTTGAATGCAAAGATTTGATTGAACAAAGTGGAATCAGCGTAGTACAGGTTGATATCGCACGGAGTGGTTTCACGGAAGCTGTGAAGATTGCTGATATTGCCGAGGATCATGGCCTGAGGGTGGCTAATCACTTCTATAGCACTGGTATCAATTTGGCTGCTGGATTGCACTGGCTTGCTTCACGGAAAAGCGCATTCATCTTTGAATATTGCTTAATGGATACCCCGCTAAGGTTTAACTTAACTAAGCAAGTAATAGAGCCCGATACAAATGGCTTTCTTCATGTACCTGAAGGGCCTGGGCTTGGTGTTGACTTGAATGAGAATATCATGGATAAGTATCTGGTGAAGACAACGGCAATTGGAGAGTAAGGTTGGTAAAACACAACTCGAAACTGGTAATAGATCTGTTACGGGTAGTGGAAATTTGCTATTGCTAAGATACTGAAAGTTCCTATCTCGTGGTTTCTTGACGAGGAATAGCTTTGTGTTGAGATAGCTGGCTTATGCATTACCATAAGTCAGCTATCTTGGTTAAAGAACTGTCTTAGTAATCTAGAATGATTAGACAAAGAGTAATTCTTGGGGAATCTGGGCCTTATCAATTTTGAACTTATTCTATCGTCTTGAACATCTTAGTCGGTGCTCCACATACAGGGCAACGTTCCGGCGCTTCGCCTTCTACCGTATAACCACAAACTTGACAAACGCATACTGGTTTTTGTTCGATGACTTCCCCGGCTTTAATCTTTGAGAGAACAGACTGGAACAAAGTATGATGGATTTTCTCTACTTTGTTTGCGAGATTAAAGCTGTTTTTTGCTTTTTCAGCCCCCTCTTCTTCTGCCTTCTTAATGAAAGAAGGGTACATGGTGCTAAACTCGTACTGCTCTCCATTAATAGCACTACTCAAATTCTCTTCAGTCGATTTAATCCCAGTCAAAACTCTCAGATGATTTCTTGCATGTACTGTCTCAGCATCGGCAACCGCACGAAACAATTTAGCCACCTGCTGATATCCTTCTGCTGCAGCTTTTTCAGCGAAGAAAATATACTTGCGGTTAGCTTGGCTCTCTCCAGCGAAAGCTGTTTGTACATTATCATGTGTATTACCCATTGTATACCTCCTTTGTACTAATTCTATTCACTACTACTTAGCTATTGTGCTCGCTTTACTCTAGCTATTCATTATCGTCACGAGCTAGCCTCTTCCAATATAAGCTGAGCCTGAAAGAAGAGACTATTCGTTTATGATTGGGGCATGCAACTGGGTCAGCATTCAGCCTACAATTACCTCCACCCTTTTGTGTATCTTTATGCCCCACTCTCTCATTAACTTGTAGTATGTCTCTCTTTCTTCCCTGGTAAACACCTCTGGAGGAAACACACCTGCGTGCTTAACTTGTCCTCGTAGCACCATAAGTGAGAATAGAGCTCCTGAAACCGCAGTGGCATAAGATACATCGCTGGCTCCGGGAATCCTTTCGCAGGCCTCCGTAGCGGTTGGGCCCTCTGTCCATAACTGGTAGTGCATATCCTTGCCTGCCTTCTGCCCGCATACATCCACCGTCACCATCATCCTGCTGATGAGCTCCCCGCTCTTCGTTAGCCTCACCAGCTCCTTCGCACTGGGTGTAGGAGGCAGCAACTTCAAGAACACACTCCTGGGAGCTATTTTCTTGCCGTCAACCTCGATAGGTTCTCTGCTCATCAGGTGAAGGTCGCTAATAGACTTCCATAACATCATGGCAGGTTCACCCATCTTGAAATCCACGTATCTCACTGGTTTTCCAATGAATTTAGGAATGGTGAGTGGTTCTTCATGGCTATGGTAGTACACCTTTCCTCTGGCGTTCACAGGCGGAGGAAAATCATATTCCTCTTCTCCACTGAAAATGGGCATTTTCTTATAGCCATTGTCCCATACCGTGGCAGGTGAGGTGAGGTCTCCCAGGTAAGTCTGTGGTTGCCACAGTATTACAGGTTTTTCGGACTCAGTTATGGCGTAATCTTTCATTTTTATGCTATCGACTTCGTCCAGCTCATCTGCGGCTTCCTTGGCCAAAACATTTGTAGTGCCGGCATCGCAACCTGCCAGAATAAGTGCTTTAAGGCCGGAGCCTTCCCACTTCGCAGCATACTTCAACTCTGCTACAGGTTTGTCCTCGTCTCCTCCTGGAAAGTATCCGCTGGTTGCCATGTCCTCGTAATTCGTCTTCGCTTCATAACAGGCTTCCATTATGTTATCGTTGAATCTGCCCAGGGTAGCATTTATTGCCAGGTCGAACTTCCCCTCCCTCATAACTTTCACCATGGCGCTTATATCACTGGCATCCAGTTTCAGTGTTTTAAGTTTGCTGCTCCCGTTGGTCTCTACAACCTCTGCCATCCTCTTCGAGTCGATGTCTCCCAGGACGATTTCCGAGACGTCATCAGTTCTTGAAAGCACCCAGGTTATCACAGCGCCCTGCGCTCCAGCTCCGATTATCAATGCCTTTTTCATGTTGCCTACCCTCCTTTTTTAATATAGATCAATTGTACCACTATGCCAGTAATTCTGCCTCGGCTCTCTTCAGAATTTTTGATATTTCCTTTTGAGCATCCTCAGAAATAGGCTCAGGCTTATGTGTGGCCAGGATTTCCTTTATTTTTTCGTGAGCTATCCCTTTCTATGGTAGGGTGGCGTTCCTTGAAGATGAAAAAAATTACTAATTGGAGATATAGATTTAAGGTTGCCAGATTTAGCGGAGAGTGTTTATGAAATAAGGAGGAGTTCTACAAACAAATAGGCGAAGCAGTTAGCTTTGACTTTCTCTCGAGATAGCATATTGAGTTTTTGCTTGTCGCTAAGCCCTCTTATTATGTAATGTTAAAATATATTCTGTTAACCTACGCAGCTTAAATCCCGTTTTTGTCGAACGGCGAGAATTTCCACATTAGTGAGAGTATATGGGGAGTTGCCCCGCTTCTTGAGAAGAACCCTGAAAAGGAATTCCTACTTTCTTCTTTCTTCTGAGAACCACCTCTCGCTCTTCCTTATCTCCATTGAAATCTTGCTGCTCGGGCCATCTCCTCTGGCTACGGCGACAGCAACGTTTTCTCCAACCGCCTCTGCTATCTCCGAAGTAGCCCTGTGGGTAAACCCAGGACAAAGCAGAATTGAGCGAACACCCTCTTCATTGACGAGCTTTTTGCATTCCTTGACTGCTTGGGCTTGATCCTTCACCAGCACTGTGAAAAGTTTATACTTAGATGTTTCAATCATACACTGGTGCTTCTCTGGCTCTGCATTAGGGGCATGGGCAATGAAAGCTGCTTTAAATGCCATATTCTTCACCTCCGATTCTGGTTCTTTTCCTATTATCAGGTCAGCATCCCACTTAACATTTATATAGATATATAGACAAGCTTATAGGCCGCACATTTCTACCATCTCCTGGGGTGGTTGTCAAGGCTACGATGGCTGGGCTGCAAGGCCAGTATTACTCAGCGTAAGTTATTCAGGGTGAGCTGAGTTGTTTTGAGGGGAGTAGCCAGATTCCAGAGGCCTGATGGCCAAAATTGTCGGGATAGCAAATATACATAAAACTGCAAAAATGGTAAAAGCAAGGTGGTAGCTTCCTTGAACGTCATACATCCAACCAGCCAGAAGTGGAGCGGTGACCCCTGAAATTGTCCATCCCAGAGCATATAAACCCCGGAGCGAGGCAAATGTCTTTGTGCCGAAGTAATCAGCCTGGATTGCTGGCAATAACGCGAACGTCGCGCCGTACCCTGGTCCATAGGTGAGAAGGAAAGGAATAATCATCCACGGGCTGTGAATGTTAGCAAAGATAAACATACCTACGACTTGTAGGGCACATGTCATCGCCAATAAATGCCTTTTATCATAGATATCGCCAAGCCAGGAAAAGCCCAACCTTCCAATCAGGCTGCTGGTGGTAATACCCATCATGGTAAGAGCAGCTAATTCTTCTGATATGCCCACGCTAATAAGATAAGGCATTTCGTGCACTGTCATAGCGCTAAGGAAAAAAGAGGGGAAGAAATTGAAGAGCATTAATAGCCAGAAAGTCCGCGTTCTTAAAGATTGTCTTAAACTAAGCTCTTTTCCCACTGCTATGCCACACCCTAATTCAGTTTCGCTACCAGCAGGGATTAGATATGTTTTGTCTTCAGGTTTATCACCATCCGGGAGGTAACCATACTGTTCAGGCCGGTGCCTGATCAGAAGTGATAATGGCATACCAATGGCCATAGTTACTATTCCTGCAATAACCATGGTACCCCGCCAACCATATGAGTGAATTAAGAAAACCAGTACCGGGGTCATTACGCCGGAGAGGCCATATCCTGCAGAAACAATTCCCAGAGCAAGCGAGCGACGTCGCTTGAACCAATTAGCTACAGCCGCATATTCGGCGAGGCCAAGGGCAGCACTAGCGCCTAATGCCATTAGAAGAAACGAAGCGTAGAAAGAATAGAGCGAATCGATGCGGCTCATTAATATGTAGCTAATCCCCATGACCAGTAGGCCTCCGAATATACATTTTCGCGGGCCCACACGATCGATAAGAAAACCAAAAATAGGCCGGATAATACCACCCTCAATACTCCTTAAAGAAAAAGCTAGCGATGTCTGTGCCCTGGTCCAGCCCATCTCAGCAACTATCGGGTTAAAGAAAGCGGTGAAGCCATAGAAAGTTGTGCCTCCAACAACTAGGAAAATCACGCAAGAAGCAGTTACTATCCACCACCCGTAGAAAATGCCTCGCAACTTCTTAATGATAAACACAAATATTCACTCCAGCAGGCCTAAAAATGTGCTTACTACGATGGGTTCTTAGCCAAGTTGACGCACAACTTGTTTGATGAGAGTCGAGATACAGATTCCTACTCCCATCAAGTAGGGATGTAGTGCATGATTCCATCCCCGCTCTGTTTGGCCTTATTATAGCTGAACTACGTGCTGACCTGCAAAAAAAGCCTGGGAGCTTTATGTTACAATGAAATTCAATAGCAAAGCAGGTGGGACGAGCAAATTTTTTGCCTGGAAACCCGTTATATGTATATACAAGTAAGATAAGAGAGGTAATCTTGATGAAGGCAAAATCGCTTATTTCCCTGGCATTAATCGGTATTATTCTCACCAGCGGCTGCACGAGCCAAAAACCACCACCTACCTTTAACATACCATCACTAAACACTGGTGACATATCCAACCCGAAGCTGGCGCTGGCTTCTTGTTATGAGATAGAGGAAATCTCTCTGGTTCCAGCTTCACCTTCCTACTCTTTGCCACTAGCTTTAACGGGTATTACCAATCTACCACAGGTAGAGCCCCAGTTCAGATTAGGGGAGAATCAAAAGGAACTTCTTCAGGAAAATGGATTTGTGGTCATTCCCGGATATGGTGATGATATGGTAGAACCTTATAAAACCATGAAGGAATGGGAAGTCCCCATATTTGTAACCTCTGATACTCTTCTCCATCTATATCACATCCAGTTCAATGAGATACTGAAGCGCATTGAAGAGGAAGAATTCTTTGACCAGCTCATCGATATGAGTCTCGCCATGATGGAAAGAGCCACCATGGATTATCATAGTTTTACTGATCCACGGCTCAAGGAAGCAGCGAGGAGAAATGTGGCTTATTTCGCTGTTGCGTTGAAGCTCCTCCAAACGCCAACTGAGGGCTACGACGAGGCAAAACTGAGAGCAGAGATTGGACAGTGGAACGAGGAATATCCTTATGACAAAAAGGAGTTTAAACCAGTAAGGAAGATAAATTGTAGTACTCCGAATTATGTGAAAAGTGAGGTAGCAGAGGAAATCAAAAACATTGAGGAACACCATGACTTTAAGCCCAGCGCTATCTTCAATTCGAATACAGATTGTGGCTGTGCTCTCCCTTGTTGTTACTGTGAAGATTATTCCCAGTATGTCCCTCGAGGGCATTACACCCGCAGTGAGATTTTGAAAAGGTACTTCAAGACAATGATGTGGTATGGCAGAATGGCTTTCCTGTTGAAGGGGGGAGGCGCAACTGACTGCACTGCCTTTGAAGGACCGTTGGTCACTGAAGAAGATGCCAACTTGGCTACGATTCAAGCCTCGTTGATTTCGGCCGAATTATCCAGCATTGAGGCTGGTGACAGCACTGCCCAGGAAATATGGGACCGTATTTATTCGGTTACCTCATTCTTCGTGGGCGCCGCTGATGACCTGACGCCTTATGAGTACCTTGGCGCCCTGGAGAAAATGTTTGGCACTGAATTTGATGTCGATGTGTTTACCAGCGATGAGAATTTGCTCGCCCTCAAGGCTGAACTAGCTCAAATGAGAAACCCAGAGATTTATGGGGGATCGGGCATCTGCGTGGTGTATCCTCCTATAACCAGGGAAAAACTTTATCAGTGCCTGTCCAAGACTAAGGGGATGAGATTTATGGGACAGAGATTCGTCCCTGACTCTTACATGTTCCAAAACTTGGTCACTCCTGCAGTTGGTATGTATGTTGGTAACGATGAGCCTTTTACTATGAAGATGACCCCGGCTGGGCCAGCAAGGTGCTTCCCCAGAGGTCTGGATGTGATGGCCGTTTTAGGTTCGGAGCGAGCTTATGAAATACTACAGGAGGAAGGAGATACTGAATACGCAGGAGCAGACACAAGTTACGATACACAACTTAGCGAACTGAAGAGCCAGTTTGACAGGTTTGATGTTGCCGATTGGAACCGTAATCTCTACTGGGGCTGGTTGTATGCACTGCGGCCATTGCTTCAGGACTTTGGAGAAGGTTACCCTACCTTCATGCAAACAAAGGCATGGCAGGATAGGGAATTACAAGCGACTTTAGCATCATGGGCCGAGCTACGACATGACACCATTCTCTATGCCAAGCAAAGCTATACTCCTACCCGCGAGATGGCTCCGCTACCCCCTAAGCCAGTAGTAGGATATGTAGAACCAGTCCCTGAATTCTATGCCAGAATGCTGGCGTTAACCAGTATGACTAAGGAAGGGCTGGGGCAGCTTAATGCCCTGAACAATGAAGAGAAATCCCGACTGGAGAGTTTGGACCATATCCTCGGCAGGTTAACCAGTATCTCGATGAGCGAACTGGAGAACAAAGCATTAAGTGAGGTAGATTATGAATTCATCAGGAACTTTGGAGAGGAGCTTGAATCCATAATCGCTGGGGTTGAGACGAGGGGTAAAGAAACAACTATTATTGCTGATGTTCATACTGACACCAACCCACCACGACAGGTTTTAGAAGAGGGAGTTGGTTATGTTGACCTGATTCTGGCGGCATACAAAGTCCCCGATGGCAGAATCCTTATTGGTGTGGGTCCTGTACTTAGCTACTATGAGTTTAAGCATCCCATGGATGAAAGGCTTACTGATGAGAAATGGCAGGAGATATTGGAGCAGGGTGACGTGCCTGAGAGGCCTGCCTGGATAAACAGTTTCTATGCGAAAGAATGACTTACTATAGTTTCAGCTTACTAAGGCATAGATTCGATAACAAAGTTAGCGCTGTAGTTTGTCAGTCCAGGCTACATCTGGCATAATAAATCACGTTATAGACTGGAGGGATCGCATAGTGGTCTAGTGCGGCCGCCTGCTAAGCGGTTACTCCGAGAAATCGGGGTCGTGGGTTCAAATCCCACTCCCTCCGCCAGTCATCGTGTATCCGTATCACTTAAGCGTTTTTTAAGATAGTCAATAGCTTTCACGGGTGTGGGGTCGCTATGATTAAATATCGCCAGATAGTAACTTACCCAATCGCCAAGAAAAACCAGGCTCATCATTTGTGTTAAATGCTCCTTGCCTTGACTGTCGACAATTTCATGCCCCACCCCAACCTTTTCCAGGATTTCGCTGGTTATTTGATAGCGGGACAAAATCCTGGGATGGAGTGAAGGGCAGCGAAGCATGAGTACAAACACCTTGCCAGCTATTTGCTTAGGGAACTCATAGCCCACCACGGCATTGTGATTAAGTTCAGAGAAAGTTTCATAGAAAGCCCATGTTTTGCTATTTTCGTTACATTGACCTTTCCAGCGTTGGGCCACTGTGGAAAGTATGCCAGCCCCATAGATAACTACCAGTTTGCCAAATAATTTGCCGGCTAGCTGCTTAGCCGGGTTAAGCGGCGTCGCTGCATTTTCTGCCACATCATGCAAAAGAGCCTCTAGCGTTCGAGCCATTTCTTCTACCCCTGACAATTTGTTCTCAAGGAAGCCGGTTTTACAAAGTAAGGCGATGAGGGGAATGAAGCTGTATCCAAGGGCGGCCCTGGGTTGGCCATGATAATCTATAGTGAAAATAGGAACATTCTTTTCTTGAGCCAGATTTCCCAGTTTGCCCCCGGTAGTAATAACCAGTTTTTTACAACGTGTATCCAATGTTTGGGTAAATGCTGATAGAATTTCCTCTGTATTTCCTGAATAGCTGGAGGTGATAACCAGAGTCTTAGAGTCAACGAAAGCGGGTAAATCATAGCCACGATTGACGAATACAAGAGGTTTGCTTAATTCGAAAGTTAAGCTACGCAGCAAATCACCGCCAATAGCTGAGGCACCCATGCCACAGATGACTAACTTATCGATATCCTTGAAATCAGGTGGCAAGGCGAATTTGTTGGCCTTTTCCCATGCCTGGCGGCATTGCCCAGGCAATCCATGAAGATCACTCAACATCCCATCCGGATCATATCGCCGATATATCTCCAGGTTATCAAGTTCTGTCATAGCCACCTCCGAAAACTCAAGGAATTTATAGGATCTTATTCAGACATCTATCAGCTTTCTGCCTTCGCCCAACAACTTCCTGACCTTTTTCAAACTTTCTCCTTCAGCGTAAAGACGCACCAGAGGTTCCGTTCCAGAAAAGCGAATTAGCAGCCAGGATTTATCGGCAAGCGAAAAACGAAATCCATCGGAGCTATCCATGCCAGTAACCTTAACGCCGGCTATAGTATCTATAGAGCCAGATGCAAGTTGATTCAGGATTACCTGGCGCTTAGTTTTAGTAATGTTGGAATCAATACGTTCATAGTAATGAGGGCCAACTTTACTATGAAGATAATCCAGAAGCTGGGTTGGGGTCTTGCCAGTTTTTGCCATGAAATCAAGGAAGTAGAGCCCGGCAAGAATGCCGTCTCTCTCAGGGATATGTCTGCGAAATCCGTAGCCGCCGCTCTCTTCACCGCCGATAATTGCTTTTTTTTGTATCATTAGCGGTGCGACATATTTGAAACCCACCTCTGTTTCGTAGACAGGAACGTTAAAAATTTCCCCCAATTTAGAAATCATAGTAGTAGACGTAAGCGTTTTAATCATCGGTCCTCGCTCAGCACGAACTTCCAGAAGGTAAAGGCAGAGTAGAGCAAAAACCTGATGCTGATTTAAGAACTCCCCCTTTTCATCTACGATGCCAATACGGTCAGCATCACCATCGGTGGCTAAGCCAACGTCTGCTTTTTGCTCCTTGACTAAGGAGCAAAGTTTAGTTAGATTTTTGGCAATGGGTTCTGGCTGAATTCCGGGAAACGCGGGGTTCCGCTCAGCATTAATTTCAGTAATCTCTATTTCAGCATCTTGAAGAAGTGTTTTGAAGTAGCCAGAACCAGCACCGTACATAGGGTCGACGATTATCTTTAGTTTCTGGTGCTGCAACTCCTGAATATCCACGAGGTGGCTCAATTGCTTAAAGTAAGGTGGGGCAGGGTTCATATAACTTATCAGCCCTTCCTTTAAAGCTTTATCCAGAGCAATCCTTTTTACGCCGCCTTCTGGCCCTCTCCCTTGAAGTGAGAGGGTTTGAGTGAGGTAGGCAATGTTTTTCTCTATCTGAGAAGTGATTTCAGTTGAAGCGCTAGCCCCATTCTGTGATTTATACTTGAATCCATTCCACGAGCCTGGGTTATGGCTGGCGGTGATAATAATAGCCCCAGCGGCTTTAATGGCAGAAACTGTGTAGCTTATTACTGGTGTGGGAGCGGGATTGAGACATAGATGAACTTTAATATTGCTCGCAGCGATTACCTCAGCGGCAGCGGCAGCGAAATCTTCAGAAGCAAAGCGAGTGTCGTAACCAATTACTAATCCCCTTTGACTGAGCCCGCTCCCCTTTAAATACTCCGCTACGCCTTGAGCGCAGATGCGCACATTGTCAAAGGTGAAGTCTTCAGCAATAATCGCTCTCCAGCCGTCAGTGCCAAATTTGATTGGAGCCATTCTACAGCCCCGCTTCAGTTTTCAATATCTCAGCCTTGTCTGTTTTCTCCCAGGGTAAGTTAAGATCCTCTCTACCGAAATGTCCATAAGCAGCAGTCTGACGGTAAATGGGGCGGCGTAGATTTAGAGTTCTTATGATAGCTTCGGGGCGAAAATCGAAGTGTTTATGGATAAGGCTCAATATGGCTTTCTCTGGAACCTTCTCTGTGCCAGATGTCTCTATGGATAATGACAGGGGGTGAGCCTTACCAATAGTGTAGGCAACCTGAAGCTCCAGAGAATCAGCAAGTCCTGCAGCCACTATGTTTTTAGCTGCATATCTCGCCATGTAGGCAGCAGAGCGATCTACTTTAGTGGGATCTTTGCCCGAAAAACAGCCTCCACCGTGTCGGCAAGCACTGCCATAAGTATCAACCATGATTTTCCGTCCTGTGAAGCCAGTGTCGCTTACAGGCCCGCCGATATCAAATTTTCCCGCGCTGTTAATGTAAAACTTAGTTTCACTATCCACCAGGCCAGCAGGGATAATTTTGTTAATTACCTTCTCTGTAATATCACGTTCAATAGCAGGATGCTCCACTCCAGGGTCATGTTGAGCGCCTATGACAACGCATACGACTCTTTTGGGTATGCCGTGGCTATATTCTATAGTTACCTGAGATTTACCATCAGGGCGGAGGTAAGATATGATCTTATGTTTTCTTACTTCAGCCAGCCGTCGGCACAGCCGATGTGCAAGCGAGATAGGCAATGGCATAAGCTCAGGTGTTTCTTTGCAGGCAAAGCCGCCCATCATTCCCTGATCACCGGCGCCAGTCTTATCTAAAACATCGCTCGATTCCCCTGTTCTTGTTTCCATGGACTGGTTAACACCGTCGGCAATGTTTTTTGACTGTTCCTTAATAGACACCAGAACACCACAAGTCTGGTGGTGAAATCCGTATTCAAGGTCAGTGTAGCCCACGTCATTAACCACTTGACGCACAATATTTGGAATTTCTACATAGCAGTTGCAAGTAATCTCACCCATGACTACCACCATTCCTGTAGTGACGGAGACTTCACAGGCAACATGTGCCATCGGGTCTTTTCCCAGTATGGCATCAAGGATAGCATCGGAGATTTGGTCGCATAACTTGTCTGGATGCCCCTCAGTGACAGACTCCGAAGTGGCCAGATATGAGTCTAAATGATTAAAGCTATTTGGCATTTTGTACTCGAGATAAAGCTCAAAATCAAGTCGTGCTTCCAATTATAACTCATTCTTGTGAGTTTTGCTTGTAAATGTGCTTGCTGACCACATAGGCAACATTGGGCTATGGATTTTAGCAAGTTCCTTTTCAATATACTCCACAGGGATAAGATAGATAAGAGACTATTAAGTGTAGCGTAGATTCGATATCTTTGAATCCTGATGTGGTTCTGCCAGCAAGACTAAATATAGTCAAAATAGAAGAGAAAATAAAAAACGGGATGCGGAAGCGACGTATGTGGCCAGCCAGCACGTGGATGGGGAATTTGATATAATTGTAAATGTGGACGGGAATTACATTGTGGAATGCAGTCCGTAAGTGCAAGATTAGTAATGTGATTGTTGCTATAGAAGCAAAATTAGGGCGTTGATGATTCATGAGCTTAATATACGTCAGCAAACAGAGGAACGAGAGGAAGGACTTTCTCCCTATGCGGCTAAGAGTAAATTTAGCCGAGGCAGGTTAATAGAGGAGAAGCTATGCCCTATAAGAACTTGTTTTCAGCGTGACCGTGATCGTATTGTCTACTGCAAAGCCTTTCGCCGTTTGAAACATAAGACACAGGTATTTGTTGCCCCTTTAGGCGACCATTACGTGACCAGACTTACTCATACTTTAGAGGTATCCCAGATTGCTAGAACTATATCGCGAGCTTTGAATCTTAACGAGGATTTAGCCGAAGCTATTGCCTTAGGGCATGACTTGGGTCATACTCCCTTTGGCCATATGGGTGAGGAGATTCTGGATGGACTTTATCCTGGTGGCTTCAGACATAATGAGCAAAGCTTGCGTGTGGTTGATTTATTAGAGAATGATGGGCATGGGCTTAACCTTACATGGGAAGTGAGAGATGGTATCCTTAAGCATTCCAAAGGGAATGTGAGCATCTTGGGGGAACAATGGGCAAATGTTAATACTCTGGAAGGCCAGATATGCAAAATAGCAGATGTCATTGCTTACATTAACCACGATATTGATGATGCTATAAGGGCTGGAATTATTATTGAAAGCGATTTGCCTGAACCTGCGGTAAGTGTTTTAGGATATACACATTCGCAGCGGATTAATACCCTGGTTTGTGATGCTGTGAGTTGTTCCTGGCCAGTTAGCGGACATGGAAATGCGGCAAAACTGGCTATTACCATGAGTCCTCAGGTTATTAAGGCAACCGATTGCCTTCGCCAGTTTCTATTTGCCAAGGTGTATGAGCCAAGCTTCGCTATCAAGGATGCGGAAAAAGCTAGGGGGACAATACATCTTTTATACTCTTATTTTTTGAAACAAGGTGGGAGGCTACCACAAGAGATTGCCTCGCCGAATGATGATAGGGAACGTAAAGTTGTTGATTACATTGCTGGGATGACAGACCAGTATGCGCTACGATTAGCTGAGGAAGTATCCACTAGAAATACTAAGTACGAATCCCCAAATCTTGAAGATTAGGAACACCTGTCTAGGGTTTAAATCAATGAGCATTAGCAGTGGGATAAAAGAGAGAATAGATATTGTAGAATTGGTTTCTGCTTATGTGTCGCTACAAAAAGCAGGGCGTAACTTCAAGGCTTTATGCCCATTTCATAATGAGAAACATCCTTCCTTTTTTGTTTTTCCTGAACAACAAACGTGGCATTGCTTTGGTGCCTGTGGCACCGGAGGTGATGTTTTTTCCTTTATCATGAGAAAGGAGGGGATAGATTTTGGGCAAGCTCTCCGTCTCTTGGCTCAAAGGGCAGGGGTAACTTTAAGCTCAGTTGGGCCCTCAAGTAGTGGTGAGGATAAAAAGAGAGAGAGATTATTCCAAATTAATGAAGCAGCCACTGAATACTTCCATCACTTGCTTCTAAACACGAAGACTGGAGAAGTAGCCAGGAGCTATCTTGATAAGAGGAAAATTGCCCCTGAAACTATTAGGGGGTTCCGATTAGGTTTTAGCTCCAGTAGCTGGGATGCCCTTAAGAAATTCTTAGCCAATAAAGGATATGCGACACAGGAGTTAATTGAAGCTGGCCTGATAATAGAGAAGGATGAGGGGAATAGTTATGATAGGTTTCGCAACCGCTTGATATTCCCTATATGCGATTTGCAGGGTCGAGTTATGGGCTTTGGCGCTAGAGCTTTGGGTGAATCCCTGCCCAAATACATTAACTCTCCCCAAACAGCAATTTTTGATAAGAGTAGCTGCCTTTATGGGGTTGGCAGGGCTGCGGATAATATAAGACAAAGGAATCTAGTAATAATTGTGGAAGGCTATATGGATGTTCTTACAGCCCACCAACATGGATGGCAAAACGTAGTGGCTTCAATGGGAACCTCCTTAACTGAAAAACAGCCTCGTATTCTCAAAAAGTTGACCAAGAATATAATCTTGGCGCTGGATGCTGATCTTGCCGGGCAAGAAGCTGCTTTCCGAGGAGTAGAAGTGTTGACTCACTCCCTGGATAAGAAGATAACATCGACGCTTTCATGGTCAAAAGAACTGGCTAGTTCTGTGGATAAGGGAATGGCGCCATCTCCATCCCTGGCTGGGCTGGTGAAACATCAGAGTATCCTTGATGCTGAGATAAAAATCATGCTCCTGCCTCTTGGCAAGGACCCGGATGAGGTAATAAGTGAGGATACTGTTCTTTGGCAAAGCTTGGTGGAGCAGGCCCTACCTGTGCTTGATTTTGCCTTAGAAACTGTGATAAGCAAAGTTGATATTAACAAAGCTAAGGATAAATCCTTAGCTGTACAGAAGCTACTTCCTCTAATTTATGAGATAAAAGATCTTGTGCAACAGGGCCATTATGTACGAAAGTTGGCAGATACATTAAAAATCAGAGAATCTGACATAACAGCAGCCTTGAGGAAGTCACAAATTGCTCAAAGGAAACCACAACTAACTGCAACAAAAAAGCAACCTCGCTTGAGTTACCCACTCGTAAGCAATCCTATTGAGGAATATTGCTTAGCTCTACTACTTCAATGCCCGCGACTTCGGCAGACAGCTCGGGACTTAGAAGTAGCACTTTTCGAAAGCACGGAGAATCGCGAGATTTTTGCTAAGTGGCAGTGTTCTCAGGATATTTCCGAATTTAGAGAGAAACTTGACGCCAGCCTGCTAGAGAATTTAGACTATTTGATGAGTAAGCCAATTCTGGATAAAGATGGCATGGAAGAATATGCTCTAAGTGACTGTATACTTAGATTGCAAGAAAATTTGTCAAAGAGACTGGAAGCAGGGAGAGAACTGATGTTGAATCTCACTAGAGAGAAGGAAGGTGTGAGCGCCGAATTAGCTAAACTGGATGAACAGGGAATAAGATATAGTGAACAACTTAAGGAGGTTTTCACTAAACGAGAAAGACCAGGCAGGAAAGAAGGTAGATGACAGATTTCACTGAAGATGGGACCCTTAAGTTTAATGAGGGTGAGAAACTAAAAGCAAAGAAAGGCTCTACCGATGCCGAGGAAGCTGAAGATAGTGGTACTGAGGCAGAGGAAGAAACAACGGAAGAAGCAGCCGCTGAAGAAATTAAGACGCAGGTAGAGAAAGAGGAATATGAGGTAACTGATGATTTAGCTCGCATGTACCTCCATGAAATTGGTAAAGTGCCTCTTCTCACGGCCGCTGAAGAGAGGAAATTATCCCGCAAAATAGAGCGAGCAAGTTACTTACAAAAAATTCAAATTGCGTACTTCAAAAAGTATAAGGAAATCCCTTCACCCGCTGATATAGCAATCGATCTAATGTCACGATTCTCTAAGGCTCGCTTCATTGTCGAGGTTGTTAGAGAGTACTTAGGGATTGACCATTCCTGCAGCCCAGCAGAGATAATTACTGATCCTAAATTTCACGATGCTATCGATAACGAGATAAATTTAGAATTGATATCGGCTGTCGCTGAAAGGACTGTCAAGGGAGTTGAGGTAGCAGTGAAAGATATTGTAGATCTTTCACTAAGCAGCAATCTTTTACCGGTGCAGTTGCTGGCTCTCGCTGGGGTTGAACTTTCATGGCAGGATATAAAGACTTTTTCGGCTAGCGATGAATCTCTTTCCCAACTCCGCTCTTATAATAGTCAGTGCGAGGCCCATTTTGAAAAAGTGAGAGAGGAAGCAGAAAAAGCGAGAGAACATCTCACTAAGGCAAACTTACGCCTTGTAGTTAGCATTGCCAAGAAATATATCGGACATGGCATGTCTCTCCTTGACCTTATACAAGAGGGAAATATCGGCCTTATGCGGGCTGTAGATAAATTTCAGCATAGGAAAGGATATAAATTTAGCACCTATGCTACTTGGTGGATCAGGCAGGGTATTACTCGCTCTATAGCTGATCAATCTCGTACTATTCGTATCCCTGTGCATATGGTGGAGACAATTAACAAATTATTGCGAACGATGCGGCAGCTAACTCAAAATCTCGGATATGAACCTAGCTATGCAGAAATTGGCAACCAGTTAGATATGACTCCAGAAAAAGTAGAAGAGGTTATGGGATTATTTCGCCACGAACCAATATCTCTGGAGACACCCATTGGCGGAGAGGATGATAGCCGTTTGGGTGACTTTGTCAAGGACGAGGCTAGCCCAGACCCAAATGAAGTAGCTACGCAACAGTTGCTCAAGGAAGAAATAGATAGGGTGCTTGGTGAACTTACCCCGCGTGAGAAAAGGGTGCTCCAACTTAGATTTGGTCTTAAAGACAGTCACACTCGAACCTTAGAGGAAGTAGGACAGGAATTCAATGTGACGCGTGAAAGGATTCGCCAAATCGAGTCGAAAGCCTTGCGTAAACTACGCCATCCTAGTAAGAGTCGAAAACTCAGGGATTATTTAGAGTAAGCTAATTAGTATCCTGAGTGTGTGCCTAAGATTTAATAACTCCTGAATTAGTTTGCTTGACCGGATGGGTATTGCAGTTAATTTGAAAGCAGTATAAAATCAAACAACGCAGATGGAACAAATTTGGGCACCATGGAGAATGGAATATATAGAGAAACCGAAGGCCAATGGTTGCATTCTTTGCCAAAAGCCCAAAGGAAATAATGACGAAGAGAATTTTATCCTTTATCGTGGTCAAAGCAATTTCATAATCTTAAATACTTACCCATATATTTCTGGTCATCTGATGGTAGTCCCCTATCGCCATCTAGCAAATCTACAAGAGATAACAGACGATGAAGCGAAAGAGCACTTTGATATTGTTAAAAAAGCTGTAAAAGTTTTAATGGAAGCATTAAAACCTGCAGGTTTTAATATTGGCTTGAATATAGGTAAAGTTGCTGGAGCTGGGATAGAGGGTCATCTCCATACGCATATAGTGCCTCGCTGGCAGGGTGACTCTAATTTTATGACTGTACTCTCTAGCACCAGAGTTATATCGGAGGCTCTAGCTGCAACATATGAAAAGTTGAAGGCGAGGCTGACCTAGTTATTGCCTGGCTTGGGGGTAAGAGCCCAGTATCTTAACAAAAGTTGCTTCGTCGTGGAGCTCCTTTATCGCTTCTCGGTAAATCTCGTTATCAGCGTGCCCTTCAAAATCAACATAAAAAATATACTCCCAGGGCTTGGTCTTGCCTGGTCTGGATTCTAATTTTGTCAGGTTTATATTTCTAGTAGCAAAAATGCCTAATATTTTATACAGTGCACCGGATACATGCTTAGCGGAAAAGACAAGAGAGGTTTTGCTCCTTTCATGTGGCTTAGCTTTTTCCTTGGAGATAGCAACGAACCTGGTGTAATTATTGATGTTAGTTTCAATTCTTGGCACTAATATCTCTAAGCCATAGATATCAGCAGCTCTCTGACTAGCTATCGCAGCAAAATCTCTGCGTTGACTTTCCTTTATCATTTTGGCACTGCCTGCGGTGTCGTAGTAGGGGACAATCTCGGCGGGTAAACTGGTTAAAAACTCCTCACATTGAACTAGGGCTTGTGGATGAGAATAAACTGCCTTTATGTCAGCCAGTTTTTCGCCTGGCAGAGCCATCAAACAATGACTTATTCTGAGAATAACTTCAGCGAACACATTAAGGGGGTATGCTAATAGTAAATCGTATGCTTCATTGATGCTGCCAGCTTGAGAGTTTTCTATAGGGGCTATACCAAAACTAACATCGTCTTTGGACACAGATTGAAAGACATTCCGGAGATGAGCACAAGGTAAAAAATCAATGTCTTTCCCAAAAAGCTTTGTGGCAGCATCTTCGCTGAAAGCCCCTCTTTCTCCCTGAAAAGCAACTCTTATCATTTCATTTACCTGTCTAGACTACAGTGTGATTAATTTTGTCTTGCCCCCGGAGATTACCTTCTCCAGAAGCGAGGCAAAAATATCATCCAAACAGTAAATATTTCCAGTCTACCTAACCACATGCAGATAATCAAGAGTATTTTCCCTGCTGCGGGAAACCATGCATAATTTAGTGCTGGGCCTACCGCACCCAGTCCAGGCCCCACATTACCTAAAGTAGCAGCTATCGCTGAAAGTGATGTTTCCGGGTCAATTCCCATTAAACCGAGCGCCGTGGAAGCCACAGCTGCCACAATCAGGTAAAGGAAAAGAAAGGAAATTATATCTCGGATTATCTCATCTGAAAGGGGTTTTTGGTTATATTTAACCGGGAATACAGCTTTGGGCGACATAGCTTTTCTCATCATCATCCTGCTATGCTTCAGCAGGGTTAGAATTCGCACTACTTTTATCGCTCCCCCTGTGGAGCCACCACAACCGCCAATGAGCATTAAAGTTAAAAGCACCATTCTGGCACCAGGATGCCACAGCCCAAAATTGCAAGTAACAAAGCCGGTAGTAGTCATAATGGAGACTGATTGAAAGAGGCTATATCTATATGAGCTAAGGCCCTGAGAAAAGGTTAATAACGAGGCACCTAAGATTAAAAAAAGTAGGTAAAGCCTGAACTCCTCATCTCGAAGTAGTTTGAAATTTCCCCTTAAAACCTGGTAATGGATTATGAAGTTTGTGCCAGCCAGGAGCATAAAGGCCATGATTACATATTCAGCCAGGGGGTTAGCATAGGCTGCGATGCTTGTCGTAGTAGGAGTGAACCCGCCGGTGGGAAGAGTGCAGAGGGAGATACAGGCTGAATCAAAAAAGGGGAGTTTAGCCAGAAAATGAAGGAGTGCTATCTCAGCGAAAGTGAAACCAGCGTAGATTCCCCAAAGGAGTTTTGCCGTGGTTCTAATGCTGGGGCGAAGCTTTTCGGGCATGGGGCCGGGAAATTCCCGCACGAAGAGCTGAGAACCTCCCACTCCTAGTTTTGGCAGGATAGCGACAAAAAGGCCTATTACTCCCATTCCACCCAGCCATTGGGTAAGGCTACGCCATAAGAGGGTGCTTTGAGGTAAAGCCTCTACTTTTTCCAGTATGGTGGCGCCAGTAGTAGTGAAACCAGACATGGCTTCAAAAAAGGCATCGAGGAAATTCCACCCTAAAAACATGTAGGGTACCGCACCAAGGAGTGGCACAATAAGCCATGTGAAGGACACTATAGAAAAGCTATCGGCGCGCTCTATTTCTCTGGTGGTTCTAAATCCGAACTCAAATAATAGACCGATAGCTAAAGTTAACAGTAGCGAATATAAAAAAATATGCCAATCTTCACCATAGTAGAGAGCCACTAGTAAAGGGATAGCATAGCTTAAGGAGAGGTATCTCAGGATTGAACCGACGATATGTAGTGTTAATCTTACCCTTTGGCAAAACATTTATTCATGAATGTGGCTCCCTTTTTTGCAGACTTTTGGCCTACAATGAGAGTCAACCAATCTTTGGGTTCTATTCTAACATCTCCGGTCAAATATTTTTCCTGCCGTTCTATTGCCAGAATTTTCGTCCCATTTGGATTTCCTATTTCTGAAATTTTCTTGCCTACACAATTCATGTCAGCGTCAATTTCTATTTCAAAAATTTCTCCTCTCTCGAAAGGGACATAATGTTTCACGTAAGGTTGTAAAATCATCTGGCGGATATGTTGTGCTATTATATCGTAGGGCTTAATCTGGAAATCAATGGCTGCTTGTTTAAAAGTTTCTACATGCGCTGCATCATTTATCAGAGAGATTACTTTCTTTGCTCCCATTTCCCTGGCGGTCATGCAAATCATTAAATTGTCTGAGTCATCATTTGTCAGAGCAACCAAAGCATTTGCATTCTTAACTCTAGCTTCCTCCAGAACTGATTTCTGAGTAGCATTACCTATTATCACCATGACGTCGGAACCCGTTGCCCATTCGGCACACTTTGCTTCGTTCGGATCTATAATTACCACTTCATTCCCTTCGTCGACAAGAAATCCAGCAAGATTTTTCCCTGTGCTACTTAAGCCCGCTATTATAAAGTACATTTTTACACCTTCTCTGTGACAAAAGTTTAGCTCATCCTCTTAATGGATGAGCTTTGGCTCCAAGATAGAGCATAAGTTTATGGCTCGCTTTAAAATGACGACTGGCATCTAAATTTAAACTTCTTAGCAACACAAATACACCAAATCTAATCACGGAGGCGATTTTAGTTTCTTTGGTGGGTTGTTGTCAACTCTCCCTTAATTTTTGCAACCATATCATTGATTTCACCTCTCGTTGCAAGAGGTGTTTTATGTAATTCTGCATCAATTGTCTCAATTGTGAAGATAATTTTGGTTTTATTTTAACCCGCCTCGCAGTGGCGTAATCGGAATTTTGCCATAAGCGGAGAATTTTCAAAGCATCAACAGAAAGAGGGTAAGGTGCCGCTTCTTTGTTGCTACAGTTAGGGCATAGGACTCCGCCTTGGCTAAAACTAAAAAAATTAACTACTGGTATGAGTGGCGAATTACAGGCGACACATTGCTGTAGTTGGGGCTGGTAGCCAAGGTGGTGGAGAAAATGAAGTTCAAAATAACGTAATATAGTCTCGCTGTCATCAGTTTGGCAGAGATGATGTAGAGCATCGATTAACAAATTGAACAAGGGAGGGTTTTTGTCATTCTCCGCGGTAAAGGAATCAATGAGGTCCACAATGTAAAGACCACAAGAGGTATGCCATAGATCGTTTTTCAAAGCCATGAAACCATCGATAGTTTGGCTTTGAGTGACAATATCGAAGTTGCGTCCCCTGGCTAGCATCATTGAACTGTGGGTTAGAGGCTCTACATTACCTCCTAATTTACTTCTTGGGCGGTAAGCTCCCTTAGCTATCGCTTTCAGCTTGCCAAATTCTGGAGTGTAAATAATAAGAATCTTATCAACTTCGCTAAACTTGATTTGTTTGATGATAACGGCTTGAGTTTGGTAATTCCGTGGTATTCTCATAAAAGGTTTTTTAGAATTCCTGCCTGCTCTCAAGAGCCTGACCTACGGTCATGTCATCAGCATATTCTAGGTCGGCACCAAATGGCAAACCTCGAGCTAAACGTGTAATGTGAATACCCAGAGGGAGTATTATTTGTCGGAGATACATAGCAGTGGTTTCACCTTCTAGATTGGGATTGGTTGCCAGAATTACCTCCGTTACAGGGTTGTTTTTAAGGCGATTTAAAAGTTCCTTTGCCTTCAATTCTTCAGGTCCTACTCCTTGTGCAGGCCTCACAGCCCCATGAAGAACATGGTAAACGCCCATATATTTTCCAGTTCGTTCGAGAGGAAGGATATCTGATGGTCTCTCGACAACACAAATTTTGGAATGGTCGCGCTCCTCATCCTGGCAAATGAGGCATGGGTCACAATCAGTAGTAGTAATATTAAAACAAACTGAGCAAAGACCTATTTTCTCCTTCAGAGCCACAAGAGCATCGGCTAAAATTTGAGCTTCTTCATCCGGCCTGCGTAGTAAATAATAAACTAAGCGTTGAGCACTTTTAGGCCCTATCCCTGGCAATTTATTAAATGCTTCAGTTAATCTGGCTATCGGTTCGCAAGAAACCATCAATCTCTCCTTATAATCACTGATCAATGATACGGGCTCCCATTTCCAGGGCAGCTTTAATCACATGACTTTGTTCTTTTGGTTGTTGGGGCGGTAGTTCCCTTTTATGGTCGACCAGTGTACATTTTATCTTGTACGGCTGATTAAAAATTTCCTTAAGTTTTCTTTCTATCAGGTGTCGATATTTAGGGTCTTCAATCTTTTCTTTATGGAAAGGATAATAAAATCCTAATGTTAGGATGTTGCCCTCAAGGGATATTGGTTCACAGGCACTGCGCAAGAGAGCGTCCAGATGGCCGTTAGAACCTTCCCCATGCAAAGATCGAATGAATTCCCGCCACTGACTGCGCATGTCATTAATATTTTGAGGAGCTTCCATGTGTGAACTCTCAGCGCTGGTTATCTCCATAGGGACCTTTGTTTCTTGAGTTGCCTGGGCTGGCTCCCGTGGTGATTCAGTGGATTCGTTTATTTCTGGAGGTGTGGGTGGTGGCAGCTTCTCCTGTTCAGCTATGGAAGGCAGGGCACATTCTAGCAAAGCTAATTCTAGAGATAGGGTGCTATAATTATCGCTGTGGAAATCTACGCTGGAGAAAAGTTTGGTTGCCCTGAGCAAGTATTCCAATGTGCTAGTAGCAGCGAGGTTTTTCATTTCAGATGAGTCTTCACTTGTAACATCTAGCGCCTCTTCGCATTGAGATTTAGTTAACAATAATCCTCGGAGGTATTTTACTAGCTCCTGGTTAAATTGGCGAAAGTCGATGCCTTCGCTATTGACGCTATTTATGATCTGCAGGCCAGCGGCAATGTCTTTATTAACAATGTGTTTTGCTAATTGCTTAACCTCGTGATTACTGCTTAATCCTAGTGCTGTTTGAACCTGATCTAAGTTGATCTGGTTGCCGTAATAAGCAAGTAATTGCTGTAATATATTTTCGGCATCGCGCAGGCTTCCTGTGGCTGTATGGGCAATAACTTTGAGTGGTTCGGCTTCGATGTTAAAGCCCTCTCTCTGGCAGATTAATTGCAGTTTACCTGCTATTACTGTTTGAGATAGTCTGTGAAAATTAAATCGCTGGCATCTCGATGTGATAGTAGGTAGTACTTTATGTGGTTCTGTGGTGGCTAAAACAAAAACTATACAAGGAGGTGGTTCCTCCAGGGTTTTAAGCAAAGCGTTAGAAGCTGCCTCAGTAAGCATGTGGACTTCATCTATGATATATACCTTATATGGAGCAAGGCTGGGGGCATAATTCACCTTCTCTCTGAGGCTGCGAACATCGTCAATGCCACGGTTGCTAGCGGCATCTATCTCTATCACATCTAGAGCTTTGCCTTCAGTAATTGAGCGGCACATATTGCAAGTGTTACAGGGCTCACCGTGTGCTTGCTGGGGGCAGTTAACAGCCTTAGCTAAGATGCGTGCGGTGCTGGTTTTCCCTGTACCTCGAGGGCCACAAAAAAGATAAGCATGGGCTACTTTCTTACTCTCTATTGCATGGCGCAAGGTCTGGGTTATGGGTTCTTGCCCGACCACTTCTGCTAAAGTCTGTGGACGCCACTTGCGATAAATAACTTCAGAGGCCATCGTTGTTTATATTATACTCCCTATGACACCATCTCTAAAAGAGCTATTGTTAAACATCAATTGGAATGTTTTTCTAAATTATAGAGCGCTTTATCATACTCTCTTGTTGCAATCTCAATGGCTTGTTGTAAGTTGGCCTTAGTTGATTCAGGGGCCTTTGCTAAAGCATTTCCCAGGGCGAATAGACTTTCTTCACGGCTATTGCTTAACATTACTCTTAGTTCCTCTTTGCTCCCTCTTTCATCAAAGGCCTCTGCCTCTTCAGGAAGAGCGGAAGTCGCAGCCGGTGTTTTTACTCCATTCCCCATGAGTTCATCTACGTTGCCAATCTCGTATACCTGTTGTAGATGGTTAATAAATTGCCCGGTCAATGCGAAAATTGTATCATTTTTCCCCTGACTTGCCATTTCGGTAATTTCTATTACTCTCCGTTCAGAGAACTGGATATGAAGCTTTGCCTTGTCTATATCTGAGAATGCCAATGTGAGTTGCATCTGTTCCCCTGCTAATTTGATAGGGTAAAGAGGCTTACCAGGCAAAGCACTTGTTGAAACAGCAACTGTCCCCATACCAACAAGCAGAACAACTAAAACGCTGGCTACAGCTAGTAGCCACTTTCGGTGCCAAATAGGAATTCTCTTGCTCCTTTCCAGTTTTTCCTGTCTGGTATAGGACATTGCCCGAAGCCGAGAATGAACCCTTGCCCTAAATTCAGGGGCAGGCTGAATTGCTGCAGAATTTCGAATAAAGGCACGACTGGTTTTGAGTAAGGGCTCCAGTTCGGATGCTTGCTCAGGATAAGCATTGAGGCAAACCTCAATGCTTTCACCATCGAACACCCGGTCCAGGCATTTATCGAGGATATTTTCTAACTTCTGATTCATGTTTTATTTTTCACTCGACGACATTTTTCTTAATGCTACTATGGCGTTATGTTGCAGCGCTTTCACCGTTCCTGCGCTTTTTGCTAGAAGGCTGGCTACCTCAGCGGTAGAAAGCTCAGCACCAAAACGGAGTAGAATAACCTCACGTTGAGCTGGGGATAAATTTTCTATATTTTTGGCCAAAGCCTCGATTTCAAGTGCTAGTTCTGCTGTAAGCGCCGGATTTGATTTGCTGGGCAAAACTATATCATCATCTAAGGCTACCTTTTCTATCTTCCCCTGTTTCCTGAAATAATCGACCACCAGATTATGTGCAATGCGAAATAACCAAGAGTTGAAAGGCAGATTTCGCCATTTGTAAGTTGTAATCGCTTCCAATGCTTTAACGAATACCTCCTGAGTTAAATCCTCAGCTTCAGTCCGGTTTCCCACTTTGAGATAAATATAGCGATAGATCCTATCAAGATGCTCTTCATAAAGCTGAGCAAAGGCTGCCCCATCGCCCTTTGTGGCTCGGGATACTATATCCTTTTCAATAGACATCGGTTCGGCGTCTATTATATAGGAAAACGTAAAGAGGAAGGAAAAGTTTATTGGTGGGTGCTTATTTGTTGTCAGGATGTAAGCAAAAACAACGAATTTCAGCCCCTTTGTGAAATCCGTTGCCCTCGCAAGAACTTAAGACATGAACCGAAATCCCTGCCGAGTAATCTTTTATTATAAGGCTGGGGGTGTCTGGTATTACACCTTGTTCGCTTGTTTCTCAGCCCAATTGCCTACCCATGGTAGCTTCCACATCTTGCCATTCCATGCCTGGATCATCAGGATAATCCATAGAATGGTCATCAAAACCAAAATAATCGTGCTGAGTATCCCCGCGACAGCAATTAAGCCAAACGAAAAAGTGGCGGCGCCGATAGCAACGACAATTCTTGATATAACGATTTGCGCCACGCTTAATATACCAAAAGTCATAATGGACTGCCATGCGTGAAATCTAACAGATTTACTCCTTTTCTCAATCACCAGAAAAACTATCCCTGAAATCCAAAGACCGATATAGCAAAGAAGCCCCGCAATGTTAGGAGCTAATCCGGTGCTGGTTTCAGGGGATTTCTCCTCTGTTTTCACAGGGGTAGCCTCAGTGCCAAGGGGTGCACCGCACTTGGAGCAAAGCCTAGCCCCCGCGGGATTTTCAGTGCCACATTTAGAGCAGAACATGTTTTACCTCCTTCATCTAATTTAGCGTCTTTTATAGCTCCAGCATAAACTTCGTACATCTATAGTTATAAGCCTTTACCGGCGATATAAGCAACTAAGTCAGCGATACGGCAGCTGTAACCCCACTCATTATCGTACCATGCTAACACCTTTACCATGCTATCGTCCATAACCATAGTGCTTAGAGAATCAAAAATGGCGCTGGCTGGATTACTCTTGAAGTCTGAGCTTACCAAAGGCTCATCACAATACTCAATAATTCCTCTCATTACCCCCTTGGCAGCATTTTTGAAAGCCTGATTTATTTCTTCTGGGCTTACCTGTCTATTTAAATCAGCGACAAAGTCAACAATCGATACTGTAGGTGTAGGCACCCTTATGGCGATGCCGTGTAATTTCCCCTGGAGTTCTGGGATAACCACACCTACAACACGAGCAGCGCCAGTGGTAGTAGGGATGATGTTAGCAGCAGCGGTTCGTGCCCGGCGCAAATCCCGATGAAACACATCCAGAATCTTTTGGTCGTTGGTGTAGGAATGGATGGTAGTCATTAACCCACGACTAACTCCGAAATTCTGATGAAGCACTTTCACTACGGGTGCGAAGCAGTTAGTGGTGCATGAGGCATTGGATATGATATTATGTCTGGTTGGGTCATACTGGTCCTCGTTGACACCGAGCACAATGGTTACATCTTCCTCCTTGGCTGGCGCTGAAATAATCACTTTCTTGGCACCGCCCTGGAAATGGCTAGCAGCCCTGGCAGCCTGGGTAAAAAGCCCTGTGGATTCGATTACAATCTCCACACCATAATCCCGCCAGGGAATCTTGGCTGGGTCGCGCTCGGCTAAAACCTTTATCTCTTTGCCATCAACTGCGATAGAGCTCCCTTTAGCCTCCACTTTCCCCGGATAGATGCCATAACTACTATCATATTTAAAGAGGTGTGCATTAGTCTTGGCGTCGGTGAGGTCATTTACCGCTGTTACCTCCAACTTACCGGCACAGCGCTCATTTATTGCCTTGAGAGCTAATCTACCAATGCGCCCAAAACCATTAATGCCTATTTTCGTTGCCATTTTATGCCTCCTGCTATTTTATTTGAGTTGAATTTTATCATAAATTGTAAATTACCTCGCCTTCGACTCGCAATAACAATAAAGAGAGTTAATCCTTGGCCAGATATACAGAAACCCCATTCTGGTCAACCTTACCTACTTCATTATCAAGAGTTAATAACTTGAGATATGCAATAGTCTCCAGTATAGCCAGTCGCCTGTCCCATAGTGGCAGATCCTTGAAGGTAACACCGTTCGTTTCAATCTTCCATGGGATCTCTGAAGCTATCTGGTAGGCTGTTTTCAAACCGTTGCGCATAATCTTAATGATAGATTTTTTTCTCTGCGCATGGTGGAGGAATATTTCTTGTGCTCTTAGTTTCAGGCTATTAAAAACAGGGCCGTGTCCTGGCAAGACGAAGTTAACTTTGAGGGCATCTACCATTTCAAGGGAGTTGATGTAATCTCTCATGGGGTTGTCCATCGATTGGGGATGGAGTCCCACGTGGGGGGTAGCTTCAAATAGAACATGATCTCCACAAAATAGCCATTTCTTCTCTGGTTCATAAAGGCATATATGGCCGGGGGAATGTCCTGGCGTTTGTAACACATCGAATTCAAAGGAGCCGTTGGAAAGTCTATCACCGTCATCTAACATAACATCGGGCAAATCAGGCGAAACAAGGGGCTTCATCCACAATGAAGCCTCCTTTAGCTCGGATATCTCGGCCTGGGGAACGCCATTTTGGGAGAGCTCTTCATCTATGGCGTCAAGCAAGCCATCGAAGTATTTATACCTTGTGGTGATAAGCTCTGCCTCAGTTTTGCTCATAAGTACTTCAGCCTCACAGAGCTTCTTTAACTTGGCAGCTAGACCGTAATGGTCAGGGTGGATATGGGTGATTACGATCCAGTTAATATCCTGGAATTTGAGGCGTTCTTCGGTTAGTCCCTCTTTGAATGCCCAAAGAGCTTCTGAGGTGTCCCAACCTGTATCAATCAGTATGTTACCCTTGCTTCCCTCAATTATATATGCATTGGTGTACTCGGGCATATCTGAGGGGAAAGGAAGCTTTATCTGGTGAACACCTGTAACTATTTGCATGGCTTAATCTTCTGCAAATTGTAAAAAGCCTCTTTACCAGGGTAACGCGCAGCATCTTCTAGATTTTTTTCTATTTTGAGAAGGCGATTGTATTTAGCTAATCTTTCACTACGACAGGGAGCGCCAGTTTTAATAAGCCCTGCATGCACGGCTACTGATAGGTCAGCTATAGTAGAATCTTCAGTTTCGCCAGAGCGATGGCTGATAACAGTTGTCCATTTTGCTTTTTGTGCTCTTTTGACAACGGCTAGCGTTTCACTAAGCGTGCCTATCTGATTTGGCTTAATGAGGATTGAGTTAGATGTTTTTTCAACAATACCTTTCTCAAGGCGCTTGATATTAGTAACATAAAGGTCATCGCCCACAAGCTGAACCTCTTCGCCCAATTTGGCCATCAGCAGTGTCCACCCTTCCCAGTCATCCTCCGCCAGTCCATCCTCGATACTAATGATAGGGTAATCGGATACCCATTTGACATAATAAGCAACCATTTCTTCAGAGGTAAGAGTAATGCCATCTCGGGGTAAAATATATTTACCATTCTGGAAGAAGCTACTTGCTGCTGGGTCAAGAGCAAGAAAACAATCTTTGCCTGCTTTATAACCTGCCAAGTCAACAGCGGCCAGGATTAGCTCTATCGCTTCCCTATTAGATGAGAGTTTAGGGGCGAAACCACCCTCGTCGCCTACAGTGGTAGATAAATCTTTGTCTTTGAGAACTTTGCGCAGGGAGTGGTAAATTTCACTGCCCATCTGAATAGCTCTAGTAAAATTAGCGGCGCCTGTGGGCATTATCATAAATTCCTGGAAATCTGTGGAGCCCAGGGCATGCTTACCGCCATTCAAAATGTTTAGCATGGGAACAGGCAGTAGATTGGCTTCCGCTCCGCCCAGATAATGATATAAGGGAGTGCCTGAGAAATTGGCGGCAGCCTTTGCGGTTGCCATGGATACTCCTAAAATAGCATTAGCCCCCAAATGAGATTTATTGATAGTCCCATCAAGTTCGATTAATCTCTGGTCTATGTGTTGCTGCTCCAATGCAGACATGCCCGTTATTTCCTGAGCTATATCATTATTAACGTTGCCCACTGCTCTTAGAACACCGAGACCATTGTATCTAGCCTTATCGCCGTCACGGAGCTCCGTCGCCTCATGCCTCCCTGTGCTTGCTCCTGAAGGAACAGAGGCGACGCCAATTGCGCCACCAGCCAACATCACCTCTACCTCTAATGTAGGGTTGCCCCGGGAATCAAGAATCTCTCTACTTTTAATGTTTTTGATAATTGCCATTTCTGTGCTCATTCTAGATGCCCTCTTTTCTTAGCCAGGGAAATAGCTGTATTAACTGCCTCCTGAACGCTGGCGACTCTAATTATGGGATCTTTCTTTTGCCCATTTTGTGACAGTGTCCATGTGTTTAGACCGATGACTGGAATGTTGCTCTTCAGGGCATAAGCAATCTCACTGAGCGTCCCATAGCTACCACCAATGGCAATTACTGCTTGGGCTGACTTCACCACTGCCATGTTTCTAGCGTAACCTATGCCAGTGGTTACAGGTATGCTCACCCAGGGATTAGCTGCCCTTGAATCTTCGCCGGGCAAGATGCCGATAGACAGGCCATTTTTTGATCTTGCTCCACGACAGGCGGCTTCCATTACGCCACCAAGCCCACCGCAAATTACAATGGCGCCGTGTTGAGCCAGGGTCTCTCCCACTGCCTCTGCTAACTTAGCTTCTTTTGGGGGGCAAGAAGAGTCACCAATAACAGCTACGATCATTTCATTCCCCATCACACAATATAATATTATCAGCCCAGTGCTCCTATAGTAAAATATCTCCTCGCTAATTGAACTTGCTCATCGCTGCTTCTATTCCCTGAGTAAGAAAGTAATCAATCGCCTCGGCCACTTTGGCAATAGCTGATTTGATCACCTTTTCCTCTTCGAAACTAAAATCGCCGAGTACATAATTGACTATGATACCAGTGTCTTCATTAATCCCTGGTAGTTCTTGAGTCTGTGCTGGCCGCCCAATGCCTATCCTGATTCGGGGAAAATCCTCACTTCTCAAAGTAGAAATTATAGATTTTACCCCCTTATGCCCTCCTGAACTGCCATTTTGGCGCAGGCGAATTTTTCCCAGAGGCAAGTCTAAATCATCGTGAATTATCAAAAGTTCGCTCAATGGGATATCGTGTTTGTTCACCAGGCAAGCTACTGCATTGCCACTGACGTTTACGAAAGTTCCTGGTTTAGCGAGCAATAATCTCTCGTCCCCTGTTTTACCAAAACCTATTCTGGATTGACACTGCCGCCGCTCAAATGGAATTGAATAAGCTCTGGCAAAATAATTCAGGCAAAGGAAACCAATATTATGGCGGTTATGGGCATAAGCCCTGCCTGGATTGCCCAATCCAACAATTAACTTCATCGGAGTATGCCTTGTTTATGATATATTATAAGCACTTCGAGTTAAAGAGGCATGTTTTGCCTCTGTCGGGAAAGATATTATAGATGAAAGAATATAGATACTGTCCAATTTGTACAACGCCTTTGCAAGAAGGGTCCATAGCGGGAAGAATAAGAAAATATTGTCCCAAATGCGATTTTGTTGACTACAAAAATCCTTTGCCTGTGGCAGTAGCAGTGGCAGTAAAAGATAAAAGATTCTTGTTGATCAAAAGAGGATTGGCGCCCAGTAAGGGTACATGGGGCTCTGCTTCGGGTTTTATCGAAATTGGAGAAACGCCAGAAGAAGCTTGCTTAAGAGAGTTGAAGGAAGAAACAGGGGTATCCGGGAAGATAGTGAAATTAATTGGGGTAATCGGTCGGGAGGACAAGGAAGTTTATGGAGATATGCTGGTGGTGAGATATTTGGTTAAGGTAGGAGATGAGAAACCAACTCCGGGTGATGAAGTAGAAGATGCTAAATTCGTTGATATAGCTGATTTGCCTGGTTATTATTTTGATATTTACAAAGATTTAATTGAAGAAATCCAAAACGGGAAAGAATTCTAATCCAGCAGTTTCAGGAATTTCTCCTCAGTTATTGTTTTTACCCCCAAATTTTGTGCTTTAGCTAACTTGGAGCCAGGGTTAACGCCAACTACAAGATAAGATGTCTTCCTGGTGACATCTGAGCCTGCCTTGCCTCCCAATGCCTTTACTCTAGCTTCTGCCTCCTGGCGAGTGAGGGATTCCAGTTTCCCCGTTAAAACAAATTCCAATCCAGCTAAAGGTAACTCTTCAGGCTTGACTTCTTTGGTTTTCTTTCCTTCCAGCTTCACCCCAGCCATCCTTAACTTCTCAATAATGCGCTTATTCCCCTCCTGCCTGAAGAAGGTCATAATGCTATTAGCTATTTTCGGCCCAATCGATGGAAATAACAAGAGTTCCTCTTGAGTAGCTTTGGCTAGCTTATCTATGCTGGAAAAATTCTTCGCCAGCAACTCAGCATACTCTTCACCGACATGGATGATACCGAGGGCAAAGATAACTCGAGCTAAAGGCCTGTTTTTGCTTTCTTCGATTGAGTTGAGCACGTTAGAGATACTCTTTTCAGCCATCTTGTCTAATCCTAGCAACTGTTCTGTGGAAAGATAATACAAATCAGCTACATCTCTTACCATTCCGGCTTCAAATAAAGCCTGGCATGACTTTTCCCCCACGCCATCTATGTCCATAGCTCCACGGCTGACAAAGTGCCTGATTTGTTCTAGAGCTTGAGAGGGGCAGGCAGCATTGGTACACCTGTGCATAGCCTCGTCTTCTGGTTTTATTACCTCGGCACCACATACCGGACAGCGGTCAGGCATATAGAAAACTTTTTCCTCTCCGGTGCGACGGCTTTTCACAGGGCTAACAATTTCGGGGATGACCTCACCAGCGCGCTGCACCACAACAACATCTCCGATGCGAATATCTTTGCGATGGATATCTTCCTCATTATGTAATGCAGCTCGGCTAATAACTACTCCGCCCACCCGTATCGGCTCTAGAATTGCATATGGGTTTAAGCTTCCTGTACGTCCCACATTTATACCGACATCGAGAAGGAGTGTAGTGCCCTGAACAGCGGGGAATTTGTACGCGATTGCCCACCTTGGCTCGTGAGCCATATTGCCCAATTCTTGTTGAAGGGCGATAGAGTTAACTTTCACCACCATGCCATCAGCTTCATAAGGCCAACTTTCGCGCCTTTCTACCCAGTTTTGATAGCATTCCTCCGCCTCCCCAATAGTATGGTATAAGGCAATGTCAGGATTTACCTTGAGGCCTAAGGATTTGAGCCACAGCATGATTTTCCAATGGGTGTCAGGAACTGCTTTCCCCTCTGTTGGGCCCAGCCCATAGATAAATATGTCCAGAGGGCGCCTGGCAGTAATGCTGGAATCAAGCTGCCGCACTGAGCCAGCAGCGGCATTTCTGGGGTTGGCAAAAAGAGGCAGTCCCTTTTTAGCTCTTTCCTCGTTAAGTTTTCTAAAACCAGCTCTGGGAAGGTAGACTTCACCTCTAACCTCAAATCTGTGAGGCACTTCCTTAGGAATAGAAAGGGGGATGCTCCTGATAGTCTTCAAATTCTGAGTGATATTCTCACCTCGGTAGCCATCGCCTCGAGTTGCTCCAGTGACAAGCAGGCCATCAATATAGGTCAGGGCTACTGCTAGCCCATCTATTTTAGGCTCACAAACAAAGTCAAAGTCTCGTTTCCCTAAAAGATTAGTGGCTCTCTTATGCCAGGCAGCTAAGTCTTCATAGGAAAAAGCATTAGCCAGGCTCAGCAAAGGCTCAGGGTGTTCCAGTACCCCAAAGGCTTCTACAGGGGAAGCGCCAACCCTCTGAGTTGGCGAATCGAGAGCGATAAGCTCAGGGCGTTCCGTTTCAAGTCGTTTGAGCTCTCGCATAAATGTGTCATACTCGGCGTCGCTGATTTCAGGTCTGTCCAGAACATAGTAACGGTAATTATGGTGGTTGATTGTTTCCCGTAATTCCTCTATGCGGTGCTCTATTTTACCTGTGTCTTTCATAGTTAATTCCTATTTGTAAGTATAACATGGTAAAAACCCTTGGTTTCACTTTTATGTTATATTAACTTTTACACTCACGATGTTTGATATAATCAAAGCAGGTGCGCAGAAATGGTTTTTTGTTTTAGCCCGGTAAAAATTACAGGAAATCGTATGTCTGAGAGAATAAAATTGTGAATGAGATAAGGTATAAGCCAATCGGGACCATTCATTCTTCTTTCAAAGAGCCTGAAGGCACACCTATACAGCCCGCAGGTGCTAAAGGCATCAATGGAACAGTGGAAGTATTCCCTGAATATGCTGAGGGCTTAAAAGATGTGGAGGGCTTTTCACATATCATATTAATATTCCATTTCCATTTGTCCAGGCGAGCGCCATTAAGAGTCAAACCGTATATGGATAATGAAATGCGTGGAGTCTTTGCAACGAGGAGTCCGAGCAGGCCGAATCCAATTGGCATCTCCGTAGTGCGACTTATCGGGATTGAAGATAACATACTCTATATTCAAGATGTGGACATTGTAAATGGGACTCCGCTGTTGGATATCAAACCACATGTGCCTAAGTTTGATATGAGAGAAGTAGTAAGGGTAGGATGGCTGGAGAAGAATGTGCACAAACTATCAGCATCAAGAGATGATGGCAGGTTCACGAAGGGTTAATTGGTAGTAGCATTATTTTAAAGGAGGTGCAAATATGAGTGTGAAACCAGTCGTAATTAAGTTCTTCGCTCCCGTTGTAGATGTTACGGCCAATGCTCTAATGAATGCTATCGACCAGAAGATGAAGCAGGGAGTGAGAGATTTTACTATTCTTATCTCCTCCCCTGGCGGCTCTGTTATTCATGGTTTGAGCACGTATAATTATCTCAAAGGATTGCCTGCCATGATAACTACGCACAATTTCGGTAGCGTCGATTCGATAGGCATCGTCTTGTATTGTGCTGGCTCAAGAAGGTTATCGGTGCCTCAAGCGAGATTTTTGCTTCATGCCGTTAACGTTCAATTTAAGGGCAATCAGAGCTTAGAAGAAAAGCAATTAGAGGAAAGGTTGAAAGGGATAAGAATTGACATCGAAAACATCGCAAAAGTGATCGCAGCAAATACAGACAAAAGTGTAGAGGACGTGACGAATGCCATGCTCGAAAGAATAACTCTAACCCCAGAGGAGGCACAATCCTGGGGGCTGGTGAATGAAATCAAATCACAACTATTCGAATCGGGAAGCGAGGTGGTATCTATACAAGCACAGCGCCAACCGCAGAAACCATGATAGGTTATTATATGAACAATTTGAATGGTGCATGAACGAAAGCCGAAGACATTGCTGGAATGAGATGTAAAGGCTGTTTATCAGGCGGTGGTCCACCGTGGTGCAAGATGATGAGATATTTATGTGATACCGTAAAAAATCCCTGACGCCGAAGTCAAGATTGAGCAGCGGGATTATGACACAATAGCACGAATTTTTCGTAGCAGGCGTTGTAGTGAAGAAGTGTCTATGAAATAGCAGGCAGATTCGTTATAATGCCTTTAGGAGGAATATTATGTATTGGATGCGTTACACTGCACTGGGAATAGGTGTTGCTTTTGGGATTCTGTTTCTGACTTTTGCTATCGGTGAGGGCCTCAGCGGAGACTTCGGAGGTATTCCTGGCCTCAAAGATTGCGTTCTCCTGACGTTTGGTCCTATCTCAATGATTGCAGCTACTGCTGTGGCCTGGAAGCACCAGCGGCTAGGTGGTTGGTGGCTGATTACAGGCGGCATTGTCACCGGGGTACTCTTTACCATCAGCCTTATAGCTAAGCCGATGAATCTTCTATGGACATTCCTCCTTTACCCACTGCCAATGTTGGTGGCAGGGACATTATGGGTGCTTCACGCCAGGAAATTGGCTTGAGGTTTACCTTGCCCTGGAATGTAGATAGCTCTTTGTGTTTACTCGGAGAGCTATGCTCGTTTTTGCGTCAGGATTCCTTTTCAATGGCAGCCACGGCTAGACAACCCGGCCCCAGATAAGTTCCTATAGTTGCTCCGCACGTTGATTTATATATCTGCCCTTGAGGAAATAATGGAGCTAAGCGTTCAGCCAATGCCTCCATCTCACTGGGAGTGGTGGCGTGAGCTACGGCCATCTCTTTGATATGGTGGAAGTTGCTTGTCAATTCATATAATCTGGCCAGAGCCTTGGGACGACCGCGCACTCTTTCTAGGGGGCAGACCTCTCCATCTTGTACATTTATTATAGGTTTGACATTGAGCATTGAGCCTAAGAGTGTTTGTGCCTTGCCTATGCGCCCCCCTTTGTGCAGATATTCCAGAGTATCTACCATGCCGAAGCAGTGTGTTTTGGGAATGGTCTGCGTTACCATGGCTGTGATTTCATCCAGGTTTGCCCCAGCAAGTGCTGCTTTGGCAGCGCTTATAACTATAAGCCCCAGACCGATGGTTGCTGAAAGGGAATTAATTATTTCTATGTGGCAATGTGTGCCCATTTCCTCTTTGCCCAGCAAGGCAGAGTTGTATGTGGCACTGAGCTTGGAAGAGATGTGAATGGAGATGATTTCATCGGTTTCGGCAGAGAGTTTTTTGTAGGTTTCTGTAAACATCCCAGAAGATGGTGCTGAGGTTTTGGGAAGGTCAGGCTCTGTCACCAACTTGTGATAAAATTCGGCAGCCTTGATATCAACGTCATCTTGATATATTCCATTTTCAAAATGGATGTACAGGGGCACCACTGTAATTCCCAGTGCTTGTGCTACATCACTGGGAATATCGGACGTACTATCAGTTACGATTTTAACAGCCATGTGTATCCTCCTTCTTATTCTGGGCGTGCAGTCCAGAAATTTTGTGTTTTTTGTTGTAATACTTAGAGGTGGTATAATGACATAATTACATGATTAAGTAAATTGCTTGTAGAAAAGGAGGTGATTCTAATGGATGTTGTCTGGTTCAGAGATTTGATTATTTGTATCTCAGGAGCAGTGGTGGTAATAATGTCTGTTTTCATTGCTGTATTGATGTATTTGCTTTATCGTAGGGTTAAAGCCGCGCTAGACTCTATTGAAACTACTTCAAAAAATATTCAAGAAGTTGCTTCCACTGTGAGGGATCAGGTAATTAAACCTGTGACCGGGTTGACGATCTTTGTTCAGGGTGTGCTTCGAGGGGTCAATGCGATGAGCAAATTTTTTAGAAAAAAATAGGGAGGGAAATATGGCTGACAAGAGTGTATCTTCTGGATTTGCTACTGGATTTGTTATGGGAGTACTGGTTGGCCTCGCTGTTGGGTTTCTCTATGCTCCACAAGCAGGGGAGGAAACAAGACAGAGATTTAGTGAAGAAGTAAAGAGAGTTAGAGAACAGACGGGCGAAATTGTTGGGAAAGTAGAGAAATCCGCTGCCGAAGTGATGAAAAAGGTAGAAGCGAAAGCGAAAGAAGCTGAAGAGCAAGCGGAAAAATGAAACTCCAGTTGTAGTGGTTAGGTACGATAACTTATTCAAGTAATCCTCGGAGATTGGTTTATCCTGTACGCTAACCCAAGGGGTTTCAGAGAAGCGATTCAGATTGGCTATATGATACCCAAACAGGCTAGATGGTGGTTATAATGTTTGTGTATGTGAGCCGGATATTCTGTGCAATATCTCTTGGGACGATGGAGGTTTATCTTGGGCATAGATTGTAGTGTGCTCAGAAGATACTGGCGCTTCATATTTTTTGCGGCAACTGTAATTGTAGCTCTTTGTCTGCTCTACGCCTGGTGGAGTGCCTTATTTCCCTTTGTCCTGGGGTTAGGGCTCGCTTACCTTTTTCTGCCGCTTCTTTCATGGACGGAGAAGAAAGTGGCTCGTCCTGGCAAATGGAGGCAGGCTAAACGAATCTCCTTGATAATACTATTCCTTGTAATACTTTTTGGGTTGATTGGCTTTTTCTTCTATTATCTTGTCACCACGGTTATTGCTGCCCTTTCTGTTCTTTTATACAATGCACCATACTATATTTCTAAGAGCCTACTCGTGCTCCAGGGATGGCTTGAAAGTTTTCGCCACGCATTTCCCCCAGAGGTGCAGCAACAGGTAGATGAATTTATTATAGATGCAGGGGTAACGGTTGGTAATGCCATAAAAGATGCTTTTCTCAATCGGGTCTCATCTATACCGGACACTTTTGGTTCGGCTCTTAGTCTTGTTGTCCTGCCTGTTTTTCTGTTCTTCCTCTTGAAGGATTCAGAAAAGTTAAGTAAAGGTTTTTACTCGGTTCTCCCGCAATGGGCTGCTGGGCATACTAAACATATCATCGTGATTATTGGAGGAGTACTGGGACGATATGTTCGTGCCCAGTTAGTGCTCGCCGGCATTGTGACTTACCTCTGTTTTGTGGGGTTATTTGCTCTAAGGGTACAATTCGCCACGACGCTAGCTATTATTGCTGGAATAGCCGAGTTTATCCCGATATTAGGGCCATGGATTGCTGGTGCTAGCGCTGTGATAGTTACCTTAGCTACAGCGCCGGGAAAAGCTATTTGGGTAGCTATCCTCTTTTTGGTTGTACAGTTATTGGAAAATAATCTACTTGTCCCTAGAATTCAGGGTAGTTATCTGCGGATACATCCTGCTATTGCACTTGTGTTACTTGTCTTGGGAGCGTATGTTGCTGGTTTCTGGGGAATAATATTAGCTGTCCCTTTGGCAGCTACTATCGTTGAAATCTACAAATACATACAGCACAATATGAAACTGGGTGAAGTCCAGTAATTCCTGCCCATTCGCAAAACACTTGCTTGGTGGCAAGATTGTAGAACATCAACAGCCACGCAGTATTTGTTTGACTTTTCTACCTGCTTGTGTTAGGCTGCGAACTTGCTGTCTACCTACTGAAATATAAGGGTTACAGAGCTGGTTAGTTTGGGCCGAGCGTGGTTCTAATCTTGAAAGAAAGTAGATCGGCGTATAACTAGGCGGTTTTTTGATTGTCCAGAGATAGGGGAGGTTACAGAAATGCCAACAGTTAATCAACTTGTTCGCAAGGGGCGGCGAAAATTTTCCAAGCGAACTAAATCTCCTGCACTACATTTTGCTTATAATGCAGTGAAAGGTAAGACGAAACGGACTGAGGGATCACCGCAGATGCGGGGTGTTTGCATTCAGGTTAAGACTGTCACTCCCAAGAAACCGAACTCAGCATTGCGCAAAGTTGCTCGTGTTAGATTAACTAATGGGTTGGAGGTGAATGCTTACATTCCAGGTGAAGGACATAATTTGCAGGAGCACTCGGTGGCTTTGATTCATGGTGGTAGGGTCAAGGATGTTCCTGGGATCCGTTACCATATCATTCGTGGTACGTTGGATACTGAAGGGGTGGTTGACCGAAAGCAGGGCCGTAGTAAATATGGTTCTAAACAATCCAAAAGATAATGAAGGTGTTGAATGCCGAGAAGAGCTAAGAGAGTAGCAAGGAGGGTAACGCCTCCAGATGCTAAACATGGCAATGTCGTTGTAGCCAAATTTATTAATAAGGTTATGTTAAGAGGGCAAAAAGCTACGGCTGAGCGTATTATCTACACCGCGATGCAAATTGCTGGCCAGCGGCTTAATGATGATCCTGTGAAAACTTTAGAACAAGCAATTAGTGATGCTACACCGCTTCTAATGGTGAAGCCGCGTCGTGTCGGAGGTGCTACCTATCAAATTCCTGTAGAAGTGGAGAAAGAGCGTGGGCGTACTTTAGCAATGCGCTGGATTATTGTAGCAGCGAGGGCCCGCAGTGGGAAGTCTATGGCGGAGAAATTGGCTCTCGAACTGGTAGATATAATTCAGGGCCAAGGGGCGACGATCAAAAGGCGTGATAATGTTCACAGGATGGCTGAGGCTAATAGAGCCTTTGCTCATTATCGTTGGTGAGGGAGAATGGCAGTCAAAACAAAAGTTAGGATGAAGAGTAAGCTTATGTCACGGACTTTTCCTTTAGAAAATATACGAAATATAGGAATTATTGCTCACATAGATGCTGGTAAAACCACGACTACTGAGAGGGTTCTTTACCACACAGGTCGTACTTATAAAATTGGTGAGGTAGATATGGGGACTACAGTGATGGATTGGATGCAGCAGGAGCGAGAGCGTGGTATTACCATTACGTCGGCAGCTACTACTTGTTACTGGGAGGAGCATCGCATCAATATTATTGATACGCCTGGACATGTGGATTTCGCTGCTGAAGTAGAACGCAGCCTGCGGGTATTGGATGGTGGTGTTGTAGTACTTGATGCTGTGGCTGGAGTGGAAGCTCAATCGGAGGCTGTGTGGCGTCAAGCAGATAAGTATGATGTGGCCAGAATTTGCTTTATTAATAAGATGGATAGGACAGGGGCTGATTTTCATGGCACAGTATCCATGATTGAGGAACGGTTGCGAGCCAGGGTCTTGCCAGTGCAAATTCCATTAGGTGCCGAGGGCTCATTTAAGGGGATTGTTGATCTCGTGGAGAATAAGGTAGTTAATTTTGCAGATGATTCTCGACTAATGCCGATAGAAGGCGCTATACCGGAAAGTGATAAGGATGTTGTGACTAGCCATCGCCGAGCGCTTATTGAGAAATTGGCTGAAGATGATGACCAGATCATGCTTAACTATCTGGAGGGTGAGGAAACCTCTATTTCTCAGCTGAAAGCAGCTATAAGAAGATTGACCGCAGCTAACCGCGTAGTGCCTGTTCTTTGTGGTAGTGCGCTAAGGGGTAAGGGAATCAAACTGTTGCTTGATGCTATTGTGGATTATCTTCCTTCACCTTTAGATGTCCCCCCTGTTTGCGCTGTCAATTCTAGAGACGGCAAGGAAGTTTTTTGCCGAGCAGACGACGAAAATCTTCTTTCAGCTTTAGCTTTTAAGGTTGTTTCCGACCCGTTTATGGGTAGATTGACCTACCTGCGTATATATTCGGGCAACGTGAAAACTGGAGCGCAAGTTTTTAATGCTACAAAAGGGGTAAAAGAGCATTTGGGCAGGCTATATCTTATGCATGCTAATCATCGTGAGGAGATTGGGGAGGCTGAGTCGGGTAGTATTGTGGCTACTGTAGGGCTCAGGAAGACGTCGACAGGGGATACTCTTTGTAATGATGCAAACCCGATGCTTCTTGAGGCGATACATTTTTCTGATACCGTACTTTCTATGGCTATAGAACCTAAAAGTAAAATTGATCAGGAGAAGTTAGGTAGTGCCTTAGCTAAACTTGCTGAGGAAGACCCTAGCTTTAAAATTCGTAGCGACACGGAGACAGGACAGATGCTTATCTCGGGGATGGGTGAGCTGCACCTTGAAGTGTTGATAGAGCGTATATCTCACGAATTCGGGGTGAAGGTAAAAACTGGCAAACCTCAAGTAGCTTATAAAGAGGCAATCACTGTATCTGTAGAAGCGGAAGGGAAATTTGTTCGCCAGTCGGGTGGCAAAGGACAATATGGCCATGTCTGGATTAAACTTGAACCTGGGGAAAGAGGCAGTGGTTTTGAGTTTTGCGACCAAACTCGAAATGGCGTCGTGCCGAGGGAATTTATTCCGGCTGTGGAAACTGGAATTAAAGAAGCTTTGCAAAGCGGACGGCTGGCTGGTTATCCTGTGGTGGATATTAAGGCGGCCTTGTATGATGGCAGTTTCCACGATGTTGACTCTTCGGCCATAGCTTTTAAGATAGCAGGTTCAATGGCTGCTAAGAAGGCTGTGGCTAGGGCTAAACCTGTTATTCTGGAGCCAATTATGAAAGTGGAAACAGTGGCACCAGCTCAATTTTTGGGAGACATTATTGGCGATTTGAATTCGCGGAGAGCTCGTATTGAGGCAGTTGAATCTTACAAAGATTCCAGCGTTGTTCGTTGTTTTGTTCCTTTAGCAAGAACGTTTGGCTTCGTTGGTGATTTGAGGTCACTCAGTCAGGGTAGAGCAACTTATACTATGGCGTTTTATCGTTATGAAAAGGTACCTGCTGATTTAAGCGAGCAAATTATGGCTAGCACCAGGGTGAAATAAATGAGCACTCAGAAAGTCCGTGTTAAGATTAAAGGTTTCGATCACAGATTAGTTGATCAAGCGACGTTGCAAATAGTAGAAGCGGTGGAACGTACTGGAGCTACGATTGTTGGCCCGGTACCTTTGCCTACGCATATAGAAAAATTTTGTGTCATCCGCTCTCCGAACATTGATAAGGATTCGAGAGAGCAATTTGAAATTCGCACTCACAAGCGGCTTATTGATATTTTACAACCAACTTCTAAAACTATAGACGCTTTGACCCAAATTAACTTGGCTTCTGGAGTGGAAATAGATATCAGGTTATAACGAATCTATGTTGACAGCTATTATTGGTAAGAAGATAGGTATGACCAGGATTACCCTGGAAAATGGGGGAATGGTGGGGGTAACTGCTATTGAGGCAGGCCCTTGTTTCGTTACCCAGGTAAAAGATCTGGACAAAGATGGTTACAGTGCTGTCCAGCTGGGCTTTGGGCGAGCTAAGCGTCTCAATGCTGCACAGAAAGGACACCTTAAGAATATAGCTGAGGTTAGGCATCTACACGAATGCAGAGATGTAGATGTAAGTTCAGTTAAGCGTGGTGACAAGGTGGATGTGGGTTTTTTAAATTCAGGTGATTTTGTGAGTGTAAGTGGCTTATCCAAGGGCAGAGGTTTTGCAGGGGTGGTGAAACGCTATCATTTTGCTGGTGGGCCAAAAACTCACGGGCAAAGCGATCGTCACCGCGCTCCTGGCTCAATTGGTGCCACTACATCTCCGGGCCGGGTGTTGAAGGGGAAGCGTATGGCAGGGCGCATGGGAGGCAAGAAAACCACTGTGCGTAACATCAGGGTAGTTAAAGTTGATGCGGATCGTGGGTTGTTGCTGGTTGAAGGGTCTGCGCCAGGGGCCAAAAATGGGTTACTAATTATTAAAAAGGTGAGAGAGTAGAGAGTGCAAGTCCCTGTTTATAATTCAGCAGGTGAAGTTGTTGACCAAGTAGAGCTTAGTGAGGAAGTCTTTGGGGTTCCTTTTAATGAGGCTGTGGTCTATCAGGCAATGGTGGCGCAGATGGCTAACAGGCGTCAAGGAACTGCATCTACTAAATCAAGAGGTGAGATTAGAGGTAGTACGAAGAAGCTTTATGCTCAGAAGCATACTGGAAGGGCAAGGCGGGGCGATATTAAATCACCCCTTCTCAGGGGAGGTGGGGTAGCTTTTGGGCCCAAGCCACGTTTATATCGTCAGTCTATGCCCAAGGGGATGAGGCGTTTAGCTTTAAAATGTGCCCTTTCCTCTAAAATTAGAGAGGAAAACCTGAAGGCGATAGAAGGATTTACCTTTGAGAAACCGAGAACGAAGGACATGGTTGACATTCTAGCGGCGATTGGTGTTTATTCTACTGCCGTGATCGTTAGCGAACATTCCAATCCTAGTATGATTAAGTCAGCTCGCAATTTAGCCAATGCTAAAACTCTACCTTCGTCTCTGATTAACGTGCTGGATTTACTTTCTTACAAAGTGTTAGTCATCTCTGTCCCAGCCTTATATAATATAGAAAGAATTTGGGGGTCAAGGAGTAATTAAAAGTGCATCTTTATGAAGTGTTGAGACGTCCTTTAATTACAGAAAAAACTACTTTGCTTAAGGAAGAGGACAAGTATGTTTTTAAGGTAGCTAAGGGAGCTACAAAACATCAGATTAAAGAGGCGGTGGAGAAGGCTTTTAAGGTGAAGGTGACCAAGGTTAATGTAATAATTGTTCATGGGAAGACGAAGCGAATGGGCAGGCGAGAGGTGACAGGTCCATCTTGGAAGAAAGCCATAGTTGGATTGGAGCCGGGACATAAGATCACCCTTTTTGAAGGTGTTTAAATTATTATTATAGAGGTGGAATTTTGGGTTCAGTAGTTAAATGGAGAAAGAAGATGATGTCAAAGCATCGTCATAAGAAACTCCTCAAGAAAACACGTTGGCAAAGGAAGCATCAATAAAAATGACATTAAGGACTTATAAACCAACCTCTCCAGGCAGGAGAGGTAAAGTTGCGATGGATTTCGGAGAGCTAAGCAAAGTGGCTCCCGAGAAATCATTGCTTGTTCGCCTGAAAAGGAAAGCGGGGCGCAATAATCGTGGTGTAATAACAGTACGCCATCAAGGTGGAGGAAGCAAACGTAAACTTCGCATTATCGATTTTAGCAGAGATAAGATTGGTATACCTGGCAGAGTAGCTACTATTGAGTATGATCCTAATAGGTCAGCTCGAATTGCCTTAATTTACTACGTGGATGGTGAAAAGCGTTATATTCTTGCTCCTTTGGGTCTTGCGGTGGATGATGTTATAATAGCTGGCGACGAAGTTGAGATAAAACCTGGGAATGCCTTACCGCTAGGCTCAATTCCTCCGGGGACGCTGGTTCACAACATCGAGTTTGTTCCTGGCAAGCGGGGGCAGCTTGTTCGCAGCGCTGGTGCAGCTGCCCAGGTTATGAGTAGAGAAAGTGGATATGTAGTGCTTCGTTTGCCTTCAGGCGAGTTGCGTAAATTTCACCAGCGATGTCGTGCTACTATCGGACAGATAGGGAATGTTAATCACGAAGATATGAGGCTTGGCAAAGCTGGGTGTAAAAGATGGTTGGGTATACGCCCTACGGTTCGGGGGTCTGCTATGACCCCTCGAGATCATCCTCATGGGGGTGGTGAAGGTAGGTCACCGATAGGGTTAAAACACCCTAAAACGCCGTGGGCAAAGCCAGCATTGGGGTACAAAACGCGGCGTCGCAAGGTATCAGATAAAATGATTGTCAGGCGGAGGAAATAGAATGTCTCGATCACGCAAGAAAGGCCCTTATTGTGATGCCAAGTTGCTCAAGAAGATAGAGGCGCTCAATAGTTCGGGAGAGAAAACAGTGATAAAGACTTGGTCTCGTGCCTCTACCATTTTGCCGCAGATGATAGGGCACACCATTGCTGTGCATAATGGCAGGAAACATATGCCCGTTTTCATTACTGAGAATATGGTAGGATACAAACTGGCTGAGTTTGCGCCCACTCGAACATTTAGAGGGCATGTTACTAAGGCTAAAGTTACTATGCAGGCGGGGAGATAAATTACGGTGAGAATAAAAGCTGTAGCTAAAGATGTTGGTGTTTCACCTAGGAAAGTCCGTCTGGTGATAGATAGGGTTAGAGGTAAAAAAGTTGATGAGGCTTTAATCATGCTGAACTTTTTGACTACCCCATCAGCTAAAGCTGTAGCCAAAGTGATTAAGTCGGCATCTGCTAATGCAGAGAACAACCTCCAAATGTCACCTGCTGCCCTCAGGATTGCTGCCATTTTTGCTGGTGAGGCGCGGACCTTAAAGAGATTTCGTCCTAAATCCAGAGGAAGAATAAGCCCTATCTTGAAGCGAGCCAGCCACATCACAGTTTTAGTGGAGGAGGAATAGTTTGGGGCAAAAAGTTCACCCTTATGGTTTCAGGCTAGGTATCACGTGTGATTGGCATGCTAGGTGGTATGCAGGGAAACATTACGCGCAGTTTTTACAGGACGACCTGAAGTTACGCAGGATTGTTAAACAGGAGTGTAAAGGTGGGGATATTGCTCGGCTGGAAATTGAACGGCCGGGTGGTGAGCTATGCTTAACTCTTTACTCTGGCCGTCCTGGCGTTTTGATTGGTAAGAGAGGACAGAATGTGGAAGCACTGAGAGCGAAATTGGAAAAAGTCAGTGGTGAGAGAGTTAGATTAACTATCAGAGAGATTGAGCGACCTGAACTTGAGGCTTACCTGGTGGCTCGAAGTGTAGCTGAGCGAATCGAAGGTAGGATACCTTTTCGTCGCGCTATGAAACAGGCTGCCTTTAGAACTATGCAATCGGGCGCTAAAGGGGTAAAGATAAGATGTGCAGGAAGACTTGGCGGACGTGAAATCGCTAGGTCTGAGACGTCCCATCAAGGGCAAATGCCATTGCACAAATTACGTGCTGATATCAGTTATGGTTTTGTCGAAGCCCGCACCCTAATGGGGTGCATTGGAGTCAAAGTCTGGATTTATAGAGGTGATTTTGCTCCTAATAAAGTGAGGGAGAAAAGCGTTGCAACCGAAGCGAGTGAAGTATCGTAAAGTCCATAGAGGGCGCATGAAGGGGGCAGCGCACAGGGGGGCCACTATTGCATTTGGTGATTTTGGCTTAAGAGCTGACGAATCGGCATGGATAACCGAAAAGCAAATTGAGGCAGTACGGCGAGTCCTGGTACGATATTTAATGCATAGAGGCCAGATGTGGATACGCATTTTCCCCGATAAAGTTGTAACTAAAAAACCAGCGGAAACGAGGATGGGTAGTGGCAAAGGTGCTCCTGATCATTGGGTGGCTGTGGTTAAACGGGGTAGAATTATGTTTGAGTTAGGCGATGTAACTAAGGATATGGCTCGGGAGGCAGTGCGCCTTGCTTGTTACAAACTTCCTATTGCCGCTAGTTTTGTAATGAAGGAGAATGAGTGGTGAAAACTGATCAAATTCGCACTTTCAGCGATGAGGAATTGTTAAAAAAACTGGAAGATTCTCGTGAGGAGTTTCTTAATCTTCGTTTTCGCCTGGCAACTCGACAGTTGGCTAACCACCGTGAGATTCCCAGAGTTAAGAAAGACATTGCTAGAATGAAGACTATTTTGAGAGAAAGAGAGCTTGGTGCAGAATGAGCTATGTAGGAAAGAGGAAAGTCAGAACGGGACAGGTAGTGAGCGATAAGATGGACAAAACTGCGGTGGTAGTGGTAGAAACTGTAAGGCGCCATCGGCTTTATAAGAAGGCTGTCAAGCGCAGCAAGAGATATAAGGTTAATGATGAAGGCAATGTCTGTAAAGTTGGAGACAAAGTAAAAATTGTGGAGACGCGCCCCTTATCCAGGGAAAAAAGATGGCAAGTGGTAGAGATAATATCCAAGGGGGAATTATTTGAGATAGAATCAGTGGGGGGCGGAAAAAAATGATTCAGTCCTATACTATGCTTAAGGTAGCTGACAATACTGGAGCCAAGGAAATTATGTGTATTAATGTGCCCGGGGGAACCAGAAGGAGGTATGCATCTGTTGGTGATATTATTGTGGCTACAGTAAAGCGAGCTGTACCACGTGGGATGGTGAAGAAAGGGGAGGTTGTGCGGGCTGTAGTCGTACGTGTAGCTAAACCTTATTGCCGCGTTGATGGTTCCTACATCAGGTTTGATGAAAATGCTGCGGTCATTCTGAGTGAAAAAAATAATCCTCAAGGCAGCCGTATTTTGGGACCTGTTGCACGGGAACTCAGGGATAAGGATTTTGCCAAGGTGATATCTTTGGCCCCAGAGGTTCTTTGATAATGAGGATTAGGAAAGAGGATACAGTTATCTGCATCACTGGCAGGAATAAAGGGAAAAAAGGGAAAGTACGCCATGTTTTCACAAAGGGTGACAGAATAGTAGTGGAAGGAGTTAACATGATTAAGCGTCATTCGCGAACTCGTGGTAAAGCTCGGCAAAGCGGCATAATTGAGCTTGAAGCTCCGCTGCATGTATCTGATGTGAAGTTAGTATGTGATAAATGTGGTAAACCTACTCGTGTAGGTTTTCGCTTTCTTGATGATGCTCGGAAAGTTCGAGTTTGCCATTCCTGTGGTGAGGTGATTGACTAGATATGGCAGCTACGTTGAAAGAGAGATATTTAACAGAAATAGTTCCTCAGCTCAAGACTACCCTTGGCTATGGTAATGTAATGCAGCTACCCAGGCTGGAGAAAATTGTGCTTAGTATTGGCTTGGGCGAAGCAACGCAAAACCCTAAAGTTATTGAAGCGGCGGAGAAAGATTTAACCATGATCTCTGGGCAACATCCTGTGATCACGCGTGCTAAAAAATCTGTTGCTTCCTTTAAGGTAAGGGCTGGCATGCCTATCGGGATGATGGTGACGTTACGAGGCAGGCGAATGTACGATTTTTTCTCTAAATTAGTTGATGTTATCCTGCCGCGTTTCCGTGATTTTCGTGGGATCACAGCGGACTCTTTTGATGGTCAGGGTAACTACAATCTAGGCATAAGAGAGCAGATAGTTTTCCCCGAGATAGATTATGCTAAGGTGGATAAAATTCGTGGCCTTCAAGTGACAGTAGTTACTACAGCTAAGAATGATGATGAATCCAGAAGTTTGCTTGAGCTCATGGGTATGCCTTTTAGGAAGGGTTAAAATGGCTAAAACGTGTAAAATTGTAAAATCAAAGAGAGCGCCGAAATACAAAGTACAGCAGCGCAACCGCTGTCAATTGTGTGGCAGGCCACGTGCTTATATGCGCAAGTTTGGTTTATGTCGTATTTGTTTCCGGGAACTTGCTGTGACTGGCGAAATTCCTGGAGTAAGGAAATCAAGTTGGTAAGGAGTTTCTATGGCAGTTACTGATTCAATCGCTGATATGTTGACTCGAATTCGCAATGCTATTATGGTGCGCCATAGTGATGTGCTGGTGCCTGCCTCCCGAACAAAACTTTCTATTGCCGAAATCCTTAAGGAAGAGAGCTTTATTAATGGCTATGAGATTATTAAAGATAAACCACAGCCAATGATAAAAATTCAGCTTAGATATGTAGATAATCAGCCGGCTGTATCGGGTTTAGAGCGGGTGAGCAAGCCTGGCTTGAGGATTTATGTGGGGAGGCGTGAGATTCCACGTGTGTACGGAGGTTTGGGCATTGCTATTTTGTCAACACCGAAAGGCATTATGACTGGCCAGGGGGCGTGGCGACGCCATCTTGGTGGTGAAGTCCTGTGCTACGTATGGTAAGTTGAACTAGGAGGAATGGATGTCTAGAGTTGGCTCACTTCCTATCCTTATACCTCAAGGTGTTGAGGTAAAGATAGAGGATAACAACGAGGTAACAGTAAAAGGGGGAAAAGGGGAATTACATCGTTGTTTTTCCACAGCTATTTCGATCGCTTGGAAGGATGGAGAATTGCTTGTGACACGGGCTAGCGATAACAGAATTGATCGTGCCCTGCACGGACTTACTCGCAGCCTTTTGGCTAATATGGTTGAAGGGGTGAGCAAGGGGTTTGAGCAGGTTTTGGAAATAAGCGGCATAGGTTACAGAGCACAGAGCACTGGTGATAAGTTAGAACTTCAGGTGGGATATAGTCATCCTGTGAAATTTTCCCCTCCACTGAATGTTAATGTAACTGTTGAAGGGACGAACCGCGTTTGTATTAATGGCATTGATAGAGAAGCTGTCGGTGAAGTAACAGCTAGAATTCGAGCTATACGCCCTGTTGACCATTATAAGGGAAAGGGAATCAAATTGGCTGGGGAGAAAGTGCATCTTAAACCTGGCAAAGCTGGTAGGGCGTCTGGAGAGTGATGTAATATGGCTAATGCAAATGCAAGATTGATTCGGGAGATACGGCATAAGAGGGTAAGGAAAAAGATAGCTGGCACCGCCTTGCGCCCTCGATTATGTGTCTTTCGAAGTTTGAACCATTTCTATGCCCAAATTATAGATGATTCTACGGGCCGAACCTTGGTTTCAGCGGGCACTCTCGATGCTGAGGTAAAAGGTGAGACTAAGCAGATGTCGAAAACTAAGAAGGCTGAACTTGTGGGCTCATTACTTGCGCGAAGGGCGTTAGACAAAAAAGTTAGCAGTGTGGTTTTTGATCGTGGTGGTTATAAATATCATGGCAGAATTAAGGTTTTCGCTGAAGCTACTAGGCAAGCTGGGCTTTTGTTTTGAGGTGGTGTAATTTATAACCTTGTTGAGTTAACAAAATATAAGAGGTCTATTTATGAAAGCAGTTACTAAGGTGGTTGGTAAAAGAGCTAGAATTGAAGTTCCAGAACTGGAGCTAGAGGAGAAGTTAATAAAACTTAGCCGCGTAACTAAAGTAGTTAAGGGCGGCAAGAGGCTTCGCTTCAGGGCTTTAATGGTGGTTGGCGATGGTAAAAAACATGTGGGGGTTGGCATAGCTAAAGCTGCTGGTGTTCCGGATGCAATTCATAAGGCAAGTGCTGTAGGGCGGAAAAAATTAATTGAAGTACCTATCGCCGATACTACTATTCCCCATGAAATTTTAGCCAAGTTTGGAGCATCTAAGGTTTTACTCAAACCGGCGGCGTCAGGTACTGGTATAGTTGCTAGCAATGCTATTCGAGCAGTGCTTGAATTGGCAGGCATAAAAGATATTATCAGTAAATCCCTGGGTAGCCGCAATCAGGTTAATGTAATTAAGGCGACCATGCTTGCCTTGTCAAACTTAAGGAAAACCGGGGAGATTGAGACTGAGGGTGAGAGTAACCTTGAAATTCAAGAAGAGGATGTGAATGCAACAGAATGAATTAAAACCTCCTTTGGGCGCTAAGCATAAGAGAAAGCGAGTGGGCAGAGGCGATGGCAGTGGCCATGGCACTTATTCAGGGCGCGGTTGTAAAGGGCAGAAATCTCGCTCTGGAGGCGGTGTACGTATTGGGTTCGAAGGTGGGCAATTACCTCTTATAAGGCGTTTACCACGGAAAAGGGGCTTCAACAACATTTTTAAGACTGAATATAATATCGTTAACGTGGGTGAGCTCGATAGTTTCCCTTCGGGGAGTGAGGTAAACACGGAAGAGCTACTGAAAACGGGATCGATTAAGTCTCTCGATCGCCCCACTAAAATTCTTGGCGATGGTGATGTTCACCACTCGTTAGTAGTAAAGGCTAACAAATTCTCTGCAGCGGCAGAGAGAAAAATTGTTGCCGCTGGGGGGAAGGTAGAGAGGGTATAAGTGCAGCGTAGAGAAACTCAACCCCGCCTTATCCAGGCAATGAAAGATGTGTTTAACCTGCCGGATTTAAGGCAAAAAATTCTTTTTACCCTGGGCATGCTAGTGGTTTTTCGTTTTATAACCCATATTCCCTTGCCTGGAATAAACGTTGATGCGTTACAGCAATTATTTGAGCAGAATCAAATTTTAGGCATGCTTGATCTCTTTAGCGGCGGTGCCATGAAAAGATTTAGCGTGGCTGCCTTAGGTGTATATCCTTATATAACTGCCTCGATAATTATGCAATTGTTGGTTCCGGTCATTCCTGCCCTTCAGAACATTGCCCGAGAAGGGGAATCTGGCCAGCGTAGAATCAATCGCATAACTCATTTACTAACCGTGCCTTTAGCAGCCGTGTCAGGATATGGGCAGATTGCTTTGTTGCGAAGCCAAATGGCTATTGGACAAGTTGAGCCGCTGACTGTAGCTGTTATAGTGACATCGTTGACTGCAGGCACGGTATTCCTTGTTTGGCTGGGCGAGTTAATTACTGAACGTGGCATTGGCAATGGAATATCGATGATCATTTTTGCTGGTATCATAGCTAGTTTGCCAGATATGATCGGGCGTGCTTTTCTGACTAAGGGAGATCCTGTAGGATTGATTGTTTTCATTATTGTTGCTATGGCTACCCTGGTGCTCATTGTCGTATTTGTCGAAGCTCACCGCCGCATTCCTGTGCAATATGCGCGTGGCACCATTCGCGGTGGCCGTATGTATCGACAATCAGGCTCAACTTACATTCCATTGCGTGTAAACACAGCAGGAATGATTCCTCTTATTTTTGCTATAGCCCTAATGACGTTTCCAGGAACAATAGCGAGCTACTTTGCCAGCCCGGTAGGCCATGATCCTAACTTGGCTAGCAATATTATGCGAATTTTCAATCCCCAGGTAGCTCTCCCTCTGGGCTTGATTTATCGAAGTTTATATTTTACCCTGGTAATCGGCTTTGCATTCTTTTACACCATGGTCATATTTGAACAAATGAATCTGCCGCAGAGTTTGAAACAGCAGGGTGGTTTCATACCTGGAATTCGTCCGGGGAAGACTACCGCTGATTATTTGAATAGAACCATCAAGCACCTCACCTTTGGAGGCGCTCTATTTCTGGCGGTGGTGGCGCTTATACCTTTTGTTGTCAGAGATATTACAGGTATTACCACGTTAACAATTCAAAGCACTGCTATGTTGATAGCTGTTGGTGTTGCTTTGGATACTATGAAGCAACTGGAATCTCAGCTAACAATGCGTCGCTATGAGGGTTTCCTGAAATAAACGGAAATAAAATGTACATCATCGT
>Ga0272441_10000836_pt1 | contig 67754 bp, 57 predicted proteins | sample SSMProp6N_FD_193582 | JGI IMG/M metagenome (GOLD analysis project Ga0272441, IMG submission 193582) | Marine sediment archaeal communities from Little Sippewissett salt marsh, Falmouth, MA, United States - SSM-Prop-6N | ecosystem: Environmental > Aquatic > Marine > Wetlands > Sediment ... | reverse complement strand
CTCCACCCCGGCGAGACTGCACGGGGTGAGCGCTGATGGTACCGCCAAGAACACCGGGCTTGACCGCCTCGCCAAGCCCTCTACAATACGAGTCTATTCGGGACCTGTGGGCAAATGCACAAATTGGGGACGTCACCATCCCGAGCGCTGAACATGGCCATCGAGACCGCGCAGCAGTACCTCGCCCGCGACCTGTGGAACACTCCGGTACCCGGGGTGCGACGTACTCCCCGGGAGCTGCTGTGTCTCGGGGTGGGCTTGTGGATCCTGGTCAGCGAGTTGGGCCAGCCCGCCCGCGGCAACCTGTTTTATCTCAACGTCGCGCTGGCGGTGGGATTCACGTGCGCCTTTGCCATGCGTTTCTTTTTGGCGCGCATCCTCGCCACTACGGCCGCCTTTGCCGCGGGGGCGCAGTGGTGGATCGGTCGCCAGGGGAGCTGGGCGGCGCCCCTGGACCAGAACTGGCGCGCCTACGCCTGCTTCGCCGTCGCCGTTGTCCTCGCCTCGCCGGACCTGGCTCGCCGGTTCGATCGCGGCGACTTTCCGCGCCGGTGGCCCAACCCCTGGGCGTCCATGGCGCGTCTGGACCTCGCCCTCGTGCGCTGGAGCCTCTACCTGGTGTACGCGCTCACCGCCCTCGTCCACAAGGGCTATGCCCAGTACCTGGGCTCGCCCATCCAGGCCCGCGTCGACTGGGTGCCGACCTACACCGCCGCCGTCGGCCTGGCCAGCGTTGCCCTTGCCCTGGGTCGTCGCCCGGCCCTGGTGGCGCTCCCCGCGCTCTACCTCTTTGCCCTGTTTCACATCCTGCCCGGGCCGTCCCCTCCGGGCCGGGCGCACCTCGCGCCGCCCCAGCTCTTCGAAGCCATCCCCCACGTGGCCCAGCCCGCCCTCCTGATCGCCGCGGCCGGGCTGGTGCTCTCGGTCTGGATCGCCGTGCGTTTTGTACGCAAGCGGCTCGATTGAGCACGAAAACGCAGTATACTGGACCGGTCTGCCGATTCCAGGAGGACGCCGATGGGTTGGTTCAGCTTTGGGGTGGGGCGGCGCCCCCGCCAGCGCTCCTATCATTCGCGGGGTGGTGTGTCGCGGGTGCTGGCGTCGGGTGGTGGCCAGGAGCCCACGTGCGTCGAGGACGTTGCGCAGGACCAGGGATTTTGGAGCCAGCACCGAGGTCAGATCACGGGCTTTCTGTCCATGGGAACCGTCGGGCTCTTCCTGGTGGCGACCATCGTGTGGGTTGGCGGCGGCTGGGAGCCGGACGTGCTGACGGTGGCGGTCGGGGTGGTCTCCGTTTTGATGCTGATGGCTCCGCTGCTGTTCTGGATCAGGTACCAGAGGCAGCGACGGCGGTACGAGACCGTGGCCCAGGACTCGCCACCCTACGAGAGGTAGCCGCCCGTCAGGGGGGGAGAACACAGATGGCGTCGAAAGACGCGGAGACAGCCCATGAAGCCACTGGTCCTGCGAGCCGACAACTTTACGCCGCCCACGCGGACGCCCTGGGGAGGGCGGAGGATCCTCGGGCACTACAAGGCGGGGCTCGGCCTCGGGGGCGGCCTCGGGGGCGCCGAGCCCGTGGTGGGCGAGTCCTGGGAGGTGTCGGTGGAGCCGGACTTCCCGAGCCGTCTCCAAGGCGGTGACGTCACCCTGGCGGAGACCATCGCCGCGGCACCCGCTGACTGGCTCGGCGACGAGGTGGCCGGCCGGTACGACGGGCAGACGCCGCTGCTGGTGAAGCTGCTGGACTCTGCCGACAACCTGTCGGTACAGGTGCACCCGGCCGACGGGGATCCAGCCCTGGCCGAAGGCGAGTCCGGAAAGCCGGAGTCCTGGCTGGTGCTGGAGGCCGACCCGGGGTCCGGGCTCTACCTGGGCTTCGCCGACGGCGTTGGGCGGCGGGACGTCCAGCGATGCATCGACGAGGACGGCCCCCTCGACAGGCTGCTCAACTTCGTGGAGGTGGCGCCGGGGGACGTGTTCGTGATCAGGGCCGGCTCGGCCCATGCCATCGGGCGGGGCGTGACCCTGGTGGAGCCACAGTTCGTGGCCCCGGGGCGGCGCGGGATCACCTATCGTTACTGGGACTGGAATCGGCGCTACGACGCCCTGGGCCACCTGGATCCCGCGGGTGAGCCGCGGGCCCTGCACCTGGCGCGGTCCCTGGAGGTCACCGACTGGGACGGCCCCAGGGGCGCGGCCTTCGTGGCGCAGTGTCGTCCGGAGGTTCCGGTGCTTTCGGCGGGGGACGTGACCCGCCGGCGCCTCGTGGGTTGGCAGTGGTTCGTGGTGGAGCAGTGGCAGGGAGACGGCGCGCTCGAAGTGGACCCCCCCGGTACGATGTGGGCCATTACCTGTGTGGAAGGCCGCGCGGTTGTGACCGCCGGTGACGGAGAGGTCGTGGTGCGCCGCGGCGAGAGCTGTGTAGTACCCGCTGCGGCGGGCGCCTTGGAGGCGCGCCTGGAGGCTGGGCGCCTCATCGCCACGCGGTCCTGTGTGGGTGGCGTCTGACAACGACGCCTGCCCGCATGGCTCGACAGATGCCCTCTACAGTGTTCGGTGTAGGGCAGCGGTGAGCTCGGCGAGCTGGAAGGGCTTGGCGAGCACCGCCTGGAATCCGTGCTCGACGTAGTTGGCCATGACCGCGTCGGTGGAGTACCCGCTGGCCACGATGGCTCGCACGTCCGGATCGAGTGCGCGCAGCCGCGAAATGGTCTCCCGCCCGCCCAGCCCCTCGGGCACGGTGAGGTCCAGCATCACGGCGTGGAAGGGTTTTGACTCGGCGCGCGCACGTTCGTAGCTCGCGATGGCCTCCTCGCCGTCGGCCGCCAGGGACACCGCGAACCCCAGGGTCTCCAACATGCGGCGCGCGACCTCGCGGACCATGCCCTCGTCGTCCATGACCAGGATTCGCCGCCCCTCGCCTGCGATGCGGGCCTGTTGCAGCTCGCGCTCCTGGGTGGGAGACAGCGAGGCCGGGAGGAAGATCGCGAAGACGCTGCCCGAGCCCTCGGCCGACTCCACCGTGATCGTGCCGCCGTGGCGGCTGGCAATGGAGAAGGCGGTAGCCAGTGCGAGGGCCGAGTCCGTGTTCTTCGTGCCGAAGTAGGGATCGAACACATCTGCCCGCCGCTCCGGAGGGATGGAGGGGCCGCGGTCCTCGATGGCCAGCTGTACATAGGTCCCAGGCAGCAGCGCTCCATTCCCGGCGCCGATTCGCACGTTGCTGGCGCGGATGCTCACCGGCGCGTCGGGGCCGCCGGCGGAGAGGGCGTTGCGCAGGAGGTGCTCCAGGGCCTGGCGCACCTGATCGGGATCGACGTTCACGGGCCAGAGGTCGTCCGGGAGGTCGATCTTCGGACGCTTGAGGCCGGAGGTCTCTACGTTGTCCATGGCCTCGTCGAGGAGCCCCGCGATGCGGGCAGAGGACCTGATGGGCTCGCCGCCCCGAGCGAAGGTGAGCAGCCGCTGGGTCAGCTTCCGCGCGCGCAGGGTGGCTTTCTCGGCGTCGACGAGCAGGGGGTGCACGTCGCTGTCGTGGCCGCTTCGGGCCTGGGCCACGTTCAGGTTGCCCAGGATGGCCGAGAGGATGTTGTTGAAGTCGTGGGCGATGCCGCCGGCCAGCAGGCCGATGGATTCGAGCTTGCGGGCCTTGAGCACCTCGTCAGCGCGCTTCTGGTGGCGTTCGTGGTCTGACAGCCTGTCCTGGAGGTGGGCGTTGTCGAGCTCGAGCTCGGCGACGCGCGTGCGGAGGATCTGCATCTCCGCGCGGAGGTCTTGGTGGGGGCTGTCGTGTTCTTCCATTTTCCGATACACGTCCGCTGTCGGGAGCTCTCCGCGTTGCTCACCGCTCCCCACGCCCATCCAACCCACCGATGCGTGTGCACCTTGACACTAGGCGCGGGGGCCTGGCTCGTCAACAAAAAAGCACATGATTCTGCGCTCGAACGAGTGTTCGAACGGCGGCGGGCCCGAATCGCGCTGTCCTGTCAGGCTTCGTCGTCCAGGAGGGTCTTGAGGCGCTTGTAGCCGCTTTTGCTGATGGGCAGCTCGGTGCCGCCCTTCAGCACGGCGAGCCGGCTGTCCCGGGAGTAGGGCTCGATTCGCTCCACGCGGTCGAGGTTGACCAGGGTGGAGCGGTGGATGCGGATGAACCGGGGGGTGCCAGAACCCCTGGTCGGGCCCTCGTCGAGGGATTGGGCCAGGCTGGACAGGGTCTGGTGCTTGAGCCAGGAGCGGTCTCCGCTGTGCAGACACACGTAGTCGCCCTCGGCCTCGGCGTAGTCGAGCTGGTCCACTGGCAGAACCACGACCTGTGCGCCGTCTTTGACCACGATGCGTTCGGTGCAGGCGGTCGGAGGACGCGCCGCCGCAGTGAGCTCGTGGGCGGGGGGCTCCTGGCGCTCGGCGAGCGGGCGGCGCAGCACCTCGTCGAGCCGCGCGAGGCATTCGTCGAGGCGCTGGGCCGCGAAGGGCTTGAGCAGGTAGTCCATGGCGTGGACCTCGAAGGCCTTGAGGGCGTATTGATCATAGGCGGTGACGAAGATGACCGCGGGGCGCTCGTCGATCAGCTCCAGCACCTCGAAGCCGTCCAGCTTGGGCATCTGGATGTCCAGAAACAGCAGGTCCGGCGCGAGGTCGCGAACTGCCTTGACGGCCTCGAACCCGTTGGCGCACTCGCCGATGATCTCGATGTCGGGATGGGCCGATAGCAGCTCCCGCAGGTACCGTCGGGCCAGGTCCTCGTCATCCACCAGCACGGCCGTCACGGGGCGTGTCTCAGTCTTTGGGTCGGTCGTCATTTTCAGCGTCCTCGGTGGGCAGCCGTATCTCGGCGCGATAGACGGGGTGGTCATCATCGTCGCCCGTGATGGTGGTCCGCAGCGCTGCGGCGTCGCCGTAGTAGGTGGCGAGGCGCTGCTCGACGATGGTCAGGCCGTGCCCGCCTCCGGTGCGTCGCGGCGCCTCTGGGTCGTAGCTGTTCTCCACGAGCACGCGCAAACGATCGCCTTGGCGATGGGCGGCGAGCCGCACCCAGCCGTCGGAAACGAGCCCCGCCACGCCATGCTTCACGGCGTTCTCCACGAGGGGCTGCAACACCAAAGGCGGCACCCCGACGTCGAGGGTGTCGTCGGCGATCTCCTCGCGGAGCCGCATGCGATCGGCGAAGCGGACGAGCTCGATTTGCAGGTAGCGACGGGATAGGCCGAGCTCCTCGGCAAAGGGGATGGTGCGCTTGTCACCCACTCCCAGGGAGCCGCGGAGAAACTCCGACAGGGTGATGGTCATCTCGCGCGCGCGGTCGGGCTCGGTGGCGGTCAGGGCGGTGATGGAGTTCAGCGCGTTGAACAAAAAGTGCGGGTTGAGCTGGGCGCGCAGGGCCTTGAGCTCCGCTTCCCGGGCCAGCGTCTGGGCCTCCAGCATCCGCTGCTCGGCGGTGTGTTGCTCCTCCATGGTGAGGACCAGGTAGTGGAACACCACCGCCAGCAGGTAGTAGGTGAAGCTCACGCCGAACAGGGCCGGCAGCAGGGCCGAGAGCGCGGCGTGGGTCGTCGTCGGGAAGACTTGGATGAGGCCCAGGGCCGCGACCTGCCAGAGTCCGCTGGCCGCGAGGGCGGCCGTGGCGTGGGCCACGACGAGGGTCGACACCTGGGTCTTCATCGGCTGCAGGGCGCGGCACATGTACAGCGAAGAGCGGCACAGAGCTGCGAAGACGACGCAGAGGGGCAGGGCGAACAGCACCCGGTACCACCAGGTCAGGTCGGGACGGCCCGCGACCGCGAGCAGGATGAGCACCAGGCCCGTCAAGGGGGCCAGCAGCAAAAAGAACCCGAGGGCGTCGCGGCGTTTCATTGGTCGGCGGGCCCTCAGTTCTTGACCTCGACGCCGCCGAAGATGGCGATGCCGGAGACGATGAGCTTCTTGGGCTCCGCGCCAGGCTCGGGCCGGGGGGCGCGGGTCTTGTCTTCGAAGGCGCCCATGATGGGCGCGCCCTTGATCTCCACGGCCCAGTGGTCCGGCACCTTGATGTCCACGCCCCCGAAGACCGCCCGGGCGTCGAGCGTGACCTCGTTGCCGTGCATTTCGGCGTTGCGCAGATCGATGTCGTAGCCCCCGAAGACGGCCGTGGCCTCACCACCCTCCCAGTCGTCCGTGGTGATTCGCACCTCGCGCCCCCCGAAGAGCACGAAGTCCTGGGGGAGGTCTGGCAGCCCCTTGTTCTTCCGGGGCCGGTTGCGGCCCCCGAAGATGGACTTGAATGCGATCCAGGCGCCCACGATGATGATCACCGCCGGCCAGACGTAGTCCCAGTGGAGGTGGATCCAGCCGAGGGTGTGCAGCTGCAGGGCTGCCCCGGCGCTGATGACCATCAGGGCGAAGATGCGGTGGGAGACGCCCACGCCCCGTTGGAGCAGGTTCCCCAGCCCCACGACGATGATGATCGAGGGCCAGTAGTGCCAGACGCTCGCGATGGCCACGATCCCCATCCTGGAAAGCAGCCACAGCACCCCGATGACGATGACCAAGAGGCCGAGCAGCCCGCCCGACAGGGATCGGCGACACTGATGTTGTTTTTTGTCGTTCATGGTCTCCTCCTCTGGTCCACGGACCTGATGAAATGCCGTTTCTTGATTGTGTTCAACATTTTCGACTTCAGTCGGTGATTTGTTTCGTCGTTCGCCTGATGGGTTTGTGACCGCAGAGACAAGGCAATGCGACGGCTCTTCGTTGAGCGGCGGGGTGGCTTCGACGAGTGGCGGTTTTTTGCAGATGACCAGGTCGAGGCCCACGGCGGCCAAGCGATGTGCCTTGTGGTATGGTCGCAAGGCGCACGATGTCTGAGAGAGGAAACAGGTCGGGGATCGCCCTGGTGACAGCCTCCATCCTTCTGGTGGGCAGCGGTGTGGTGTGGGCCGCGCCGCGGACACCGCGCGTGACCTATCCCAAGCTCGTGAAGTTCGTGCGGGCGCCCTATCCCGCCGCGGCCCGAGCCGCCGGCCGTGAGGGCGTCGTGATGATGCACGTGACGGTGGACGCCCAGGGCAAGGTGGCCGCGGTGAAGCTGGTCCGGTCCGCCGGCGCTGATCTCGATCGGGCGGCGATCGGGGCGGTGAGGCACTTCGTCTACCGGCCGGCCACCGTGGGCGGGAAGGCCGTCTCGGTGAAGATCAAGGTGTCCTATCCCTTCCGCCTCCGATCCCATCCCCATCCCCGTGCACGAGCGCGTGCCCGCGTGCGGCCCCGCGTGCGGCCCCGCGTGCGGCCCCGCGTGCGGCCCCGGAAGGCCGCAGCTACGGGCCAGCTCGCCGGCGTGGTCCGGGAGAAGGGGACGCGCAACCGCCTGGGGGATGCGGAGGTCGTCGTGTTTGGTCGGGGCACCAAGGGCCGGTCCTTTGTTCACTTCGTGGCCCGGGCCCACACCGACGAAAAGGGACGGTTTCGTCTCTCCCTGGCGCCGGGGCGCTACCGGGTGGCGGTGCGGGTGGCGGGCTGCTTCGCCTTCCGGGTCTTCGAGACCTTGGCGCCGGGGACCCGCCTGTCGGTGGCGTACTACGTCGAGCGGCTCATCTACGACCCCTACCAAACCACCGTGGTGGCCAAGGCCCTGCGAAAGGAGATCACCCGCTACTCCGTGCCGGTGGAGGTGGTGGAGAAGATCCCCGGCACCCAGGGAGACGCCCTGCGCGCCATCCAGAACATGCCGGGGGTGGGCCGGGCGAGCTTCAGCCTCGGGTTTCTGCTGGTGCGGGGATCGGATCCCCGGGACACGCGGGTGCTGCTCGAGGGGCACGTGGTCCCCCAGCTGTATCACTTCATGGGGCTGTCGTCGGTGTTCAACTCGGACCTGATTCGGCGGCTGGATTTCATGCCGGGGAACTTCTCGGTGCGGTACGGCCGGGCCACCGGGGGCATCATCGACGTCTTCTCCCGGCGACCCCGGACCGACGGGTGGCATGGCTACCTGGACGCGGACCTGTGGGACATCGGCGCCCTGGTGGAGGGGCCCGTGGGCAAGGGCAGCCTGGCGCTGTCGCTGCGTCGGGCTCACATCGACGCCATCTTCGCCCTCCTCCCCGACATCGCCCTGACCGCCGCCTACTACGACTACCAGGCGATGTTCGACTATCCCGTGGGCGGCGGCCGCCTGCGGATCATCGCCTTCGGCGCCGACGACCGGCTCAAGCGCCGCATCGAGGACACGACCCGGTTCGAGACGGTGCACGTGACGCTCTTCGCCAAGACCATCGCCCTGTGGCGTCGGACCTGGGGGGCGCACCAGGTGCGGCTCTCGGCGGCGGGCGGGTACACCCGCACCGAGTCGGGGCCCGGACCGGACGCCATCGAGGACATGGGCCGCATGTCCTGGCGTCTGCACTACAGCTATGACGTGACCCGCGGGCTGAGCCTGGCCCTGGGCACCGTAGGGGAGGTGGCCCGGGCGCGGCTCTCCACCGGACCGTCGGCCCTGTCGCTGGATCTGCTGGACAACCAGGCCACCACCGAGGAGGCCATCGAGGCCCTGGAGATCTGGTCCACCGTGGTGAGCCAGGCCCTGTACGCGGAGGCCACCTGGCGCCCCACGCCGCGGCTCACGCTCATCGGGGGGCTCCGGGGCGAGTACTTCCGAGCCGGGGAGGTGAGCCGCTTCGCGTTCGATCCGAGGTTCACCGCCACCCTGGCGATCCTGCCCAAGAAGCTCCGCGTCACGGCCGCGGTGGGCCTGTTCCACCAGGAGCCCCAGGTCCAACGCATCCACCTGGTCACCGGCGGCAACCCGTCTCTGCGCCACGAGCGGGCCCTGCACGCCAGCGCGGGCGTGTCCTGGCGGATCCGGCCGTCGCTGGCCCTGGAGGTCACGGGCTTCTACAAGCGGCTCTGGGGCGTGATCAGCGAGACGGAATACTGGGTGTCCCGCCAGAGCGCCGTGGTGCCCGAGCACCTCGCCAACCAGGGACGCGGGCGCATCTACGGGGGCGAGGTTCTGCTCAAGAAGGTCGCCGATCGCGACTGCCCGCGTTGGCTCAAGGCCCAGAAGTGTTTTGCCTGGCTTAGCTACACCCTCCTGCGATCCGAGCGGCAGTACGACGCCGGCGGCCCATGGGAGGTCTTCGAGGACGATCAGACCCACCTGCTCACCTTCGTGGTCTCGGCGGCTTGGGCGGGCGGTTGGGCCCTCGGTGTCCGATTTCGGCTGGCGTCGGGGCGACCCGAGGACTTCTACACCGCCGGGCTCTACGACGCCGACGGCAACACCTACCTGGGCGCCAGCGGCTCCATCCGACCGGGTCGCATGCCCCTGTTTCACCAGCTGGACATCCGGGTGGACAAGCGGTTCGTGTTCAAGCGCTGGATGCTGGCGCTGTACCTGGACATCCAGAACGTCTACAGCTACCAGGCCTCGGAGTTCGTGCAGTACAACTACAACTTCACGAAAAACGGCATGCTCACGGGCCTGCCCATCGTCCCCTCCCTGGGCATCCGGGGGGAGTTTTGATGCGGGTCTGTGGTGCAGTTTCTGCCGCGGTCCGGGGCCTGACCTCGGCTTCGGCCATGGCCGTGGCCACGGCTTTGGTCGCGAGCGGCGTCTCCTGCGTCCCGGACTTCACGCCGGCCTCGCGGCTCGACGAGTCGCCCCAGGTCCTGGCGGTCCGGGCCGATCCTCCCGAAGCTGCCCCGGGTGAGTCCGTGCGCCTGGACGCCTTGGTCCATTGGCCGGGTGAGTCGCCAGAGTACCTGTGGCTCGTCTGCGTGCCCACCGCGGCCGACACCATCGACACCTGTGTCACCACCCGGCTCGGCGCCGGCGGGGTGCTCCTGCCCCTGTGCGCGAGCGCTCCCGGCGCGCCTCTGTGCTACGCCTCCCGGGACGCCACGGCCCTGTACACGGTGCCCGCCGACGTCGGGTTGGGCGAGGACGGGACCGCGACGATCTTCCTGGAGCTGGTGGTGGGAGACGACGTCGACGGCGAGGACTGCGTCCGCGCCTATCGCGACTTGAACCCGTCTGGGCGGTGTCTGGTGGCCCTCAAGCGGTTGGCGGTGTCCGTGGAGGCTCCCAACATCAATCCGGCGCTGCGTCCCCTGGCCGTGGAGGTGGACGGCCAGCCCCTGGACGCCACCGACCTCATTTCGATCGATCCCACGGGTGCGCAGGGGGACGGGCTGGTGGTGGATCTGACCGTGAGCGTGGAGCCCCAGACCGTGGACGAGGTCGGCGGCGATGACCCCCCCGACGAGGCGCGGCTCCCCGTGGCCTGGTACGCCACCTGCGGAGGATTCGACGAGGACACCGCCGACCTCGTCTGTGAGCCGCCGCTTGTGGGCCAGACGGATCCCCGGTGCGATCCCGTGTCGGTGGAGTGGAAGCCCGAGGCCTCGGGCGAGTGCACGGTCCACGTGACCGTCCGCGACGGCCGCGGCGGCGTGGCCTGGATCACCCAGCGGTTCGTGATCGGGTCGGGCGGCTGAGAGGCTACGGGTTCTTCTTGGGGGCCGCGCCGCGCTTGATGATCACGAACTCCACCCGGCGGTTGGTGGACCAGCACAGGACGGTCTTGGCACGGCACTTGAGGCGGCCCTTGCCGTAGCCCGTGGCCTTGAGCCGGGTGGCGGCCACCCCCTTGTTCACCAGGTACCGCGTCACGGACTCGGCGCGCTTCTGAGACAGGTGCAGGTTGTAACGGCGGCTGCCGCGCTGATCCGTGTGGCCCTGGATCTCGATGAGCTGCAGGTCCTTGCGCTCGTTGATGACCTCGGCCAGGGTGTCGAGCAGCTTGTAGGAGACCTTGCGGATGATGTCCTTGTTCGTCTGGAAGTAGATCTTCTCGTTGAGCTGGAACCCGGTCTTGCCGATCTTGAAGGGGACCTCGTCGGGGCAGCCGTCGTCGTCCTTGTACTTGTTGAAGGTCTCCTTCTCGTTGGGGCAGGCGTCGTCCTTGTCCAGGATGGTGTCCTTGTCGTTGTCCGGATCCGGGCAACCGTCGCCGTCCTCGAAGTTGTCCTTGTCCTCCTTGGTCTTGACGAACTTGCTCACCTTGTCGACGTCGGTGCCGCGGCACTGGTCGTCCCGGTCGGGCACGCCGTCGCCGTCGTTGTCCGAGTCGGGGCAGCCGTCCTTGTCCTCGAAGCCGTCCTTGTCCTCGGGCACGTCCGGGCACTTGTCCACGCTGTCGGGGATGCCGTCGCCGTCGCGGTCTTCCTCGGCCTTCTCGGGGCAGCCGTCGTTGTCCTCGAGGCCGTTGTAGTTCTCCGGCGTGTTGGGGCAGCGGTCGTCGATGTCGAGGATGCCGTCCTGGTCGTTGTCCGGGTCGGGGCAGCCGTCCCGGTCCTGGAAGTCGTCGAAGTCCTCGGGCTTGTCCGGGCACTTGTCCACGTCGTCCTTGATGCCGTCGCCGTCGCGGTCGCCCACGGTGGGCTCGAACACGAAGGAGGCGAAGATCCGGAAGTCCGGGGCGCCCACGTTGTCCAGCGGTCCCACGCCCGTGAGGCCGATGCCGGCGCCCACTGCGAAGAACGAGCTCTTGGCCAGGTAGAACTTGAACCCCGCCATGAGCTCCAGAGGGATGCTCCGCTTGAAGGCCTTGACCGTCAGGGTGTTGTCGAGGTAGGGCGTCCGCGTGTCCGATACCGAGAAGGTGCCTTCCCGATACACGCGGTCATCTGCCAGCAGGCTCGTCAGCTCGATGGATCCGAAGAGCTCGGCCACGAGCACCACCGATGGGACGATGGACCAGGACATCCCCACGCCATAGGTAATCTCGTGGAGCCAGGTGAGCTCCCGGGCGAGGCCGTTGTCCCCTTTCTTCGGGTCGAAGCCGTAGTCGTCGGGGTGGGGATTGGCCAGGTCCTGGCCGCAGGCTTGTCCCACGGGGCCGGTGCTCCCCACGTCGGTCCAGAGACAGGAGCTCCAGCCGTCGTTGCCCGTGAGCTTGCCGGTGGTGGCGAAGCGGAGGCGCAGGCCGAAGTTCACCGAGAGGAGGATCTTGTGCTTGCGCCAGTACTTGTCGAGGATGAACTTGGGCGCGATGGTGAGGCCGCCCGAGCCGATCATCTTCTCGTGGCCGTTGCCCACGCGGCTCGAAGGGAAGTACACCGAGAGCATGGCCCCGAGGCCCACGGGGAAGGTGGAGGTGTCCTTGAACCTGAACTTGAAGTGCAGGTACATGTCGCCCAGGCCCTGGGACGTGAACCTCCCCTCCTCGTCGTAGTTCATGGGGAACTTGTTGCCGGCCTCCTGCCGCCAGATGGTGCAGCCGTAGGTTCCCGCGCAGTTCGGGTGTGCGCTGTCCCGATTGAAGCTGCCCACTCCGATCTGGCTGTTGTGGAACGCGATGGGAATGCCGAAGCCGACCTCCAGCCAGGGCTTGCCTTTCGGCTTGAGCTTGAACAGCCCCATGGCGAACTGGAGGTTGGCGCCCACCATGTCGGTGGTCTTGTAGTACCGGCCGTCGGAGCCCTCCATGTTGAGCGGGTTCCTCGCGTAGTTCACCATGAGCCCGAAGCTCGTGTTCCAGGGGCTGAGCACCTGGGTGGAGTCGATGCTGAAGTGGCCCTTGGAGTCCATGGCGGGCTTGAACATGTTCAGGTCCACCGGCCCGCCCTGGGCGCGCGCCGCGAGGGGTGCCAGCAAGAGCCCGGTGACCAGCGAGAGCGCAATGCCCAGGGCCCGCCAAGCGGCCCCCATGGGGGCGAATGAACGTGGGAGCGTACGGAGACGGACAGGCTCACTCATGGAAACGCCTTTTTCTCGCCGGCGGTGGAGAACCACTGGGCTCGCTCAGTCACCGCGCGACGCCTGCTTTGGTATGGCCGATACCATAGCGATCCTGAGGCCGAAGGTCCATTCCCTTTTTGACCTGGGGTGATGACCGAGGCGTTGACCCGCGAGGCGTGTGCAAAGGACAGGACAACTGTCCGAAACTACATACAGAACGCGTGGATTTCTGGGATGACCGGGTGGGATCGATGGGGCGCCGAGGTCAGCGGCGCGCGGGACCGAGCACAGCGAGGATTCGGGCGGAGAGGTCCTTCCAGACGACCAGGGCCACGACCCACCACAGGGCGATCCACAGGGGCACTCCGCCCAGCCACCCGAGGTGGTATCGGTGCAGGCCGCCCACCTGGATGTACAGGATCTCGATGAGCGGTCCGCCCACGAGGATCGCCAGGGCGAGGCGCCGGTCGTGCCGGTCGAAGCCGAAGACCAGCGCGTACAGGGCGGCGGCGCCGGCGAAGGGGAGCCAGGAGAGCCAGGGGTCTGCGTAGAAGCGGTAGATGGTCTGGCGGGTGGCGAGGACCAGCGCCACCAGGGCGGCGACGCGGAGCCACGGGTGGTGCGCGCACCGGCGACCGATCCGCACGACATCCGACGGTCGGATCGGGGGATCCAGCCGGCGCCACCGGGCCAGGGTGGCGAGCGTCCGTAGGATCAGGCCCCAGAAAAGCAGCATCCACACGGGGATGGTGGACCAGGTCACGTAGTGCGGCACCGTGTAGTCGTAGATCCGATGGTGCACCACCGAGGCCCAATCGTTGAACCCGCCCAGCCCGGTGCACAGAAGCACGAAGAGAGTCTCCCCGGCGACCTCCCGCCCGGTGGCGCGTCGCACCCAGGTCCAGGCGATCATGCGGGCCAGGATCAGGGTCGACACCAGGGCGGTCATGAGCGCCACGGACTCGGGTCGCAGGGCGATGGCGGCGCTCACCACGACGATGACTGCGGCGTCCACGGCGAGGTCGGCGTCCGAGGCCACCGGGGCGACGCGGTCCCGGGGCCTGGCCGCCTCGGCGGCGGGGGACGCGTGGTCAACGCCAGACAAAGGCCGCCGCGTCCTTGAGGAGGGCCCCGGGGTGTCCCAGCCCATGGACATAGGCGTCCGTGGTGTAGTTCTGGGCCCAGTTGCAGTCCGCGCCGCACTGGTTGGCCGCCTGACCGTGGAAGCGGGTGGGATCGATCAAGGTGCAGGCGTGGGCGTACAGCGCGTCCACGTCGGGGTAGTCGAGCACGTTGATCCGCACCGGCGTCACGTTCTGGCTGGACTTGCACGGCCAGTAGAGGTGTCCGTCGTGGTCCACGTGCGGCTTGAGGGTGTTTCGGCACTGGAGCTTGGCCGAGCCGAGCAGCCTGCGGTTCATGCGCGCCGAGCCGGCCACCTTGTACCCCTGGGCGATCCGCTCCAGCACCAGGTCGCCGAAGGCCCTGAACTCGGGATCCCCGGGGAGGTCGGGGTGGATGCGCGGCCCCACGTTCATGGGCACCGGGCAGAATGTGATGGACAGGTCGTTGACCAGGTTCAGCACGTCCCGCGCGTCGGCGATGCGGCCCGGCTCGATCACCGTGTTGACCATCAGCTTGAAGTCCAGGTCCGCCGACAGCCTGCGCAAAAGGAGCAGGTTGCGCACCACCGAGTCCGGGTCGCCCGTTCCCCAGAGGGACGCGCAGGACGCCAGGTCGAGCCGATCCAGGGAGACGACGATGATGTCCGTGTCGGCCAGCCATGTGCGCCAGGCGGGGCTCTGCAGCCGGCGGGATACGAGGCTGCCGTTGGTGTTGATCGTGATCGGGTAGTAGTCCAGGTCCCGGGCGGCCCGGGTGAGGTCGGGCAGGTCTGCCCGAAGGGTGGGCTCGCCGCCGGCGAGGTACACCGAGGGGGTGCGCGTGCGCATGATCCGCAGGAGTGCCAGGCCCTGGTCCGTGTTCAAGGTGCCCTCCCGGGGCAGGTCGGGGTAGGCGCGTCCGAGATGGTCGTCGCAGTAGGTGCACCGGAAGTTGCAGGCACGGAGGGTTGTCCAGATGAAGTACAGGGGCAGCAGGTCCTCGCGACCGGCCCGGGACCGGCGACGGTTGGTGAGGTAGTTCTCCACGACCGTGACCTGGGAGGCCATGCGCTGGCGCCACTTCGTCGGCCCTGAGCGGGGTCGCTCCAGGGTCGGCGCGATGCGCGCGGCCAGATCCCCCGCCTCGGCGGCGAGGCGGGGCCAGTCCGGGTGGCCGGGCCGGGGGCGGTACAGCGCGAAGCCCGACAGCGGCCCCGGGGTGTCGGCGGCGGGCGGCGAGGACCGGAGAAGGGCGGAAGGTGGCGTGTGCGTCGCGATGTCCATGTCACCTCTCCTCCCGATTCCAGCGCCGGGCCGCCTCGGGCAGGACGCCCTGGAGGGCGCCGAGCGTCAAGCGGGTGAGCAGGTCCGCCGCCCCAGAGCGGTCGATGGATCCATCGAACAGATGGTGCAGTCCCACCCTGGCCCACAGGGCCAGCAGTGACTGGACCACCAGCCTGGACTCGGGGAAGTCTGCGCCCACGTCCTGGGCGATGTGCTCCAGCTGGGCTGCCGCCAGGTCGAGCACCGGAATTGCCAGCCCCTGGCGAAGGTCAATGAGGCTGATGCCGTCGGCGACTTTCTGCGTGTAGGTTTCTACGAAGCCTTGCCGCTCGGCCCAGTAGGCCAGGAAGGTCTCTGCCGAGGCGTGGATGTGAACGGGGAGGGTCTCCAGCCCGGAGCCATGCCACAGGGGCGCGAGGCGCTGGACGAGCCCCTGGTTGAAATCGTCCAGCAGCTCGTCCAACAGCGCGTCCTTGCTCGCGAAGTGAACATAGAAGGTGCCGTGGGCCACGCCGGCGGCGCTGGTGATTGCTCCAATGGAGGTTTCCCGGAATCCAGTCTGTTCAAAGCAACCCAAGGCTGCGTCAATCAAGGCTTTTCTCGTCTTGGCCTTCTGCTCTTGCCGAGGCGTGCTGTGGTCCATTCGAGGTTTCCTTTGTGGTGACTACAAGTCGGTGACCAACAATCACTGAATAACAGTCACTGAAGCTCGGGTCAAGGAAAAACAGACCCGGACGCGGTTTTTCGGCGCGCGTGGCGCCTTGACAGCCCGGCATCGGTCTGCGTAGCCTCGGGTCGAGACCATCAGACAGCGGAGGTCGGATCATGACGAGCCCGGATCGCTGGACAGCGGTCGGGGTGGCGGTCCTTCTGGCATGCGCGGGGTGCAGCGAGGACCAGGCTCTGCCCAACGGACCGGACGTGGCGGGGTGGTACGAGGTCACGCACCACACCCTGAGCGACGGGGATTGCATGACCGAAGGCGGCGACGCCACGGGGCTCCCCTACATCCGGCTCACCGAAGAGGTGCACGACACCACCGCCTACCTGGCGTTGAGGCGCTGCCAGTCCATGGACGCGACAGACTGCGACAGCGAGGACTTCTTCGGCGGCACCTCCTTCGTCATCCCCATCGAGAACGGCTGGCAGGAGCGCAAGGCCGGCGCCGCTTTCCAGCCCGTCAGCGGCGATTGCTACCTGAGCTACGGGGAGGCGACCCTGGTGCAGAACGGCGACGGGGTCATCGTCGAGCTGCGTCGCTACGAGGAGGTCGAGCCTGGCATCGGCGCGGCTGATTGCACCCATGAGCGCGCCATGGATCGGGCCGACCTCATGCCCTGTCTGGACTTCGAGGTGATCCACGGTCAACCACCGGTGGACTGATCCGGCCGCCGGCCTCACCGACCACAACGAAATCGACTCGGGGCGACGAACCCGTATAATGGGACGCGGAGGCAGTTCATGACGCAAGCGGAGAAGAGTCGTGGGATCTCGAGGATCGATCCGTTCTCGCGAGAGTATCTTCAGGTGGCGGTGAAGCGCTCTCGGGAACATTATCAGGACCGGTACAGGGAGATCTTCAAGGCCTTCCCGAACCTCTTCAAGGACCTGGGGAGCCAGGCCACGGACCGGTATTACCGGGAGCTCGCGCGGTGCTGGCTGGCCCCGGAGAATGTCTGGGATCCCTTCGCGGCCTGGCGGAATGCCTGCATGATCACCTCCCGTTGGCTGCAGCTCGGCCGGGGCGTGCTCACCTACAGGGACGACGAGCGCGTGAAGCTGGGGGATCGGGAGCCGGGCATCCAGTGGCGGCTCGGCCGCAACATCGCGGTGACCCCCAAGGAGACCGTGTACGAGAGCGACGTGCTCAAGGTCTACCACTACCTGACCCCCGACGAGCCCGGGCGCAAGGTGCACCGGCGCCCGTTCTTCATGCTCTACTCCTGGATCAACGCCTACTGGATCCTGGATCTCACCCCTGAGACGAGCATGGTCCGGTCCATCCGTGACGCTGGCATCGATCTATACATGACCGACTGGCAGGAGCCCCCGACCGAGGAGGCCTTCGACTACGACCTCGCCACGTACATGCGGGAGTGCCACAAGGCCACCGACGCCGTGCGGGAGCACAGCGGCGAAGAGACCGTCTGCATCGGCGGTTACTGCATCGGCGGCACCCTCGCGGACATCATGGTTGCGCAGAATCCGGACCGCGTCGCCGCGGTGGTCAACCTCACCACGGGCCTGGACACCTACGCCGGAGAGGAGGGCGCCGGGGCCTTCGGGGCCTTCACGAGCTTCGACATCGCCGATCTAGGCGAGTTTGCAGCGCGGCACGGCGGCATGTTGCCCCAGAAGGAGTTTTGCGAGTTCTTCGACAACGTGAAGCCCAAAAAGGCCGTAGAGACCTTCATGGCCCGGTACGTATACGGCACCGAGTTCCCCGACGATCCGGTGAGCTACTGGAACCGCCGCTCAGCGCGGGCGGTCTACCCGGTGCACATCGAATTTCTCAAGCGGATCTACAACGACAACGAGCTGGCGGACGGAACCATGTCCTTGAGCAACAAAGTGGTGGATCTTCGGCGCATCAACCAACCGCTGCTGGTGATCATGGGTCAGTTCGACCACATCGTGCCGCTGCCCGTGGCCCTGCGCACCCACCACCTCGTCTCCACCCCGCCCGACGACCAGGAGTCGATCCTGATCAAAGGCGGCCATGTTCGCGCCATCGTCAACGACGGGCTCTACCCCATCATCAACGACTTTCTGGCTCGCCACTCGGGCCCGCGCGATCGCGTGGTCGGCTCGGCGTCCGCCGCAAAGTGAGTCGACGATTCAGGGGGCGGCCTGGAGCGCGTCCAGGGCGGCTCGGAGCTCGCTTTGGGTGAAGGGCTTCGACAGGAACGCCGCTTGGGCGACCGCAGTGTCGGCGGGCATGGTGGAGCCGTCCGAACAGCCGGAGATGAACAGCACCCGGGTCTCGGACCGCGTTTGCGCGAGCCGTGTGGCGAGGTCCGGGCCTGTCAGTCCCGGCATGACCACATCGGTGACCAGTAGATCGATGGGGCCGTCGTGGGACGCGGCCCGGTCCAGGGCCTCCTCCCCGCAGCAGGCCGTGAGTACCTGGTAGCCCAGCTCTCGGAGCATCAAGCTCGCCACGTCCAGGACCAGCTCTTGGTCCTCCACCAGGAGCACGGTGCCGTTGTTCGTCTTTGTGGGGGCGATGTCGGTCCAGGGGAGTGGGGGCGGCGGGGCGTCCAAGGTCACCTCGCGCTTCCGGGTGTCGTCGTGGGAGGGGGCGTCATGGGGTAGATACACGACGATCCGTGTGCCTCGCCCGGGCGCCGTCTCGATCCGGATGTGACCTCGGGACTGATCGACGATGCCGTACACGGTGGAGAGCCCCAGACCGGTGCCCTTGTGATTGGGCTTGGTGGTGAAGAACGGCTCGAAGATCTGCTGTTCAACGCCGGGCGACATGCCGACGCCCGTGTCGGAGACCGACAGCGTGACGTAGACTCCGGCGGGCACGATCCCCGTGCTCGCGGGCAGCGGCGCATCCACGACGACGCGGCGGGTCTGCACGACAACCTCGCCGCCCTGGGGCATGGCGTCGCAGGCGTTGGATACCAGGTTCATGGCGATCTGCTCCACCTGGCCCGGGTGGATCATCACGTGGGCGTCCTCGGGACCGGAGGTCAACCGCAGCGCGAGCCTGTTCCGCTCGCCGGCCAGGCCTCGGAGCATGGGCTCCAGCTCAGCCAGGATGGGGTCCAGCTCCACGTGATCGGGAGCGGTTGGATCCCGGCGGCTGAAGGCCAGCAATTGGCTGGTGAGGGCGGCGGCACGCCGCGCGGCGGTGATGATCTTCACCACCAGGCGGCGGCGCGGATCGGTCTCGGGTAGGCTGCGCTCCAAAATGTCGCCGTTGCCCAGGATCAGGGTCAGCAGGTTGTTGAAGTCGTGGGCCAGCCCGCTGGCCAGGCGTCCCATGGCCTCGAGGCGCTCGATCCGCAGGAGCTTGGACTGGCTGGTGGCCAGCTCGTCCATGGCATGCTGGCGGTGGATGGCCACTGCCGCGAGGTTGACGAAGGCTTCGACGAGATCGGTCCTGGCGAGGGGGGCGTCCTGGCGGCACAGAACGACGACGGTGCCGTGCAGCACCCCCCGGCGGCACATGCCCATTGCGTAGACGTGGTTGATGCCGAACATCTTCTCTGCCCCCCGGCAGATGACACGCGGTACGGCGCCGAAGCACATGTCGAAGAGACCCTGGTCGACGCGAACGAGGGTGCCTTGCAGGAGCATGTCCCGGTGGATCCCGGTCCGGGGCAGGTTCACCCGAGACGGGTTCAGGCCCATGGTGCGGGCGAACCGGATCCAGTGGCGGACCGGGCCGGTTGCCTCGCGGACGGTGAGGAGTCCCGCCTGGTCGTCGCAGGAGGTGAGGAGCACGCTGGCGTCGCCGACCAGCTCGCCGAGGCCGGCGGCGATGAGCGGGTAGATGTCGTCTCCGGCGCGGGACTCCAGAAAGGAGATGGCCCGCCGGGAGAAGAGGGCGGGCAGGTCATGGGACGGGAGGGCCGGTCGGTGCGTGGACGAGTGGGGGCGGGCACGCAAAAGGAGCATTGTCGCCCGTTGGCCCGCGTTGTCGAAGAGGACCGCGTCGATCGTGACTTCCATGGGCCGACCCGCTGCGGTGCGCAGCGTCGCGTCCCAGGTGCCTGCCTCCACAAACAGCAGATTCAGTAGTGACTGCGCCAGGGTGCGGCGGTCGTCACCCTGGGTGAGGTCGAGCACGGTGCGGTCCTGCAGCTCCGGTCCTGCGAAGCCCAGAAGCCTTTCGGCAGCCTCGTTGCACGCGCGAATTCGCGTCGGCTTGCCGTCCTCGGCCAGGTCGAAGATGAGCGCTGCGTGTGGGGCCGCTTCGAAGCACAGCCGATAGAGGGCGTCTTCCCGGGAGGCCAGGCGGTGGGTGTGGGTGGGTGTGGTTTTTTGGCTCATGGCAGCTGCTTTTTTGAGGTGGTGATTCACATGCCCCGCGGCGAGGCACCCGACAACCGTCGCAGCACCGGATCGTCGGGGTAGGACTTCAGCGCCCGATCGACCAGGCGACGGGCCTCGCTCCGGCGGCCCACGCCTCGCAAGGCGATCACCTTGTAGGTCAGGAAGCGGCGGCGTTGATCGTCGTCTCTGGGGGGCCGGGCCAGGAGGGGCAGCGCGCGCTTGGGCCGGCCGCGCTTGAGCCAGCTCGACGCCAGGCGCAGTCGGATCTCCTCATCGTCGGGCGCCAGGCGGCGGGCTGTGTACAAAGCGGCCCAGGCGGGCTCGATGAGCCGCTTCTGCTCCAGCAGGGTCGCCAGGGCGAGGAGCTTTCGGGGGCGGGAGATGACCCGGGCGTAGCTGGCGACCAGGGGCCTGTACGCCGGGTCCTTGCGCCCGGTGGGCAGCGCCTCGTTCAAGGACGCGTCGAAGAGCCGCATGAAGCCGGAAGGGAGCTTGATGATACGCACGGCGCGCGCGTAGGACTCCATGGCCTCGTCGTGCGCCCTCCGGGCGGTGGCGGCCTCGCCTCGCTTGAGCCACGCGTAGTAGCTGTCCGGTTGGCGACCGGTAGCCATGGCCCACAGGGCCCGGTCCGAGGTCCAGGCACCGCTGAGGTGGACGGACAGGGCGCCCCAGACCAGACCCACCGCGACCACCGCGCCGAGGGTCGCGCCCACGCGCCGGTTGCGGCGCAGCCGGTCCAGCGTCTGGCGGAGCTCTTGTCTCAGCCCTTGGCCGACCTCACCGGCCGCGTGGGGTGCCAGGAGCCACGCCGCCACCATTGCCACCGAGACCGTGGGCAGGATGAGGTAGCGATCATTGACCCGGTAGTACAGCGGCACGAGGTTGGTCATGGGCACCAGCGCGACCAGGAACCAGCCGAGGGCCACCAGGGGTCTCCACCAGCGGCGTACCAGGCACAGCGCGCCCAGCAGCAGCGGCGCCGCGAGCCCGGCCACGGCTTGCGCTGTCCACCCCCGGGGGAGGCGCGCCGGGTACAGGGGAGACAGGTCGAGGGGCCACCCGACCGCGCGGAGGTAGTGCCCGTAGCTGTCGCCCACGCGCGCCAGGACGGGGGTTGGGTCCTGCCGCATGATCTCCTGGGTGCGCCAGCGTCCCTGGACGATGGGCACCAGGGCCGCCGCCACCGCCAGGTGCGGCAGCACGCGCACCAGGGCGACTCGGAGCCGGGTGCCGCACAGGGCCCAGTCCAAAAGGACCAGGAAGGCCGGGAGGACGATCAGGGTGTTCTTGGACAGGAGGGCGCAGGCGAACAGCGCGAAGGAGACATAGGGGCGGCGGCGGTCCCGTGCGGTGGGTCCCTGGATGTGGAACAGGGCGGCGCCCATGGCGAAGGCGAAGGACTGCACATCCTTGAGCCCGGTGATCCAGGCCACGGACTCCACATGGCTCGGATGAGCGGCGTAGACCGCCGTGGCGAGGATCGCCGCCAGGGTCGAGATGCCGAGGCGCACCAGGAGTCGGTACAGCACGGTCAGGCCCACGGCGAAGACGAGGATGTTCACCGCGTGGAACCCTGGTGCCCAGGCGCCCCAGATTGTGTACCCGATGGCGTTGCTCAGGTGGTGCAGCGGGGTGTAGACCTGCTGGTGCAGCGTCGACAGCAGCGTCCAGAGGTTGGCGCCGCTCAGGGAGTGTACCGTGGGGTTGTTCACCAGGAACTGGTGATCGTCCCAGTGGAGAAAGCCCCCGGGGAGGGCGCGGCCGAAGAGCACCAGGCTCATCAGGAGGAATCCGAAAAAGGGCCACACCACGCGCTGCCAGAGGGGTTCGTGGCCGGACGCCGAGGGTGTGGTCACCGACGGCCTGGCGGATGCCGGCCGAGAGTCCTCGGGGACAGACGCTGTCTGTTGCGGGGCCGAGCTGGCACGCCGCGCGGCGTTGTCCCGCTTCTTGCGACCACCTGCGCGGGACCGCTTCTTACGCCGGGATCCCATGGCGGCCCAGTGTAGATCCGGTGGCGCGGTTTGGCTAGAACGGCGATCGGTTTGAAGCCGTCGCATGTCGCAACAGAGCGATTGCAGTAGGCTTTCAAACCGGTCGCCGTTCTAGCGGCAGCCGAGGGAGTAGGGGTTGACCTTGCTGCGGTGGTAGTATCGGCGGTGCCGGGGCTTGCGGCCGAGGGGGCCGGGTTTTCCGCCGGGGCGGATTCGCTGGATGGTCCACACGTCCGAGGAGCACCAGCCCGTGACATAGATGAGCTTGTCAGTGGGGTGCACCGCCAGACCGGAGGCCTTCACGATGTCCAGGTCCAGGGTGATCGCCTTGCGGGTCTTCGTGTCGATGATGGCCAGGTAGTGCTTGGCGTAGACCGCCACGTACAAGAACTTTTCGTCCTTGGACAGGGCGATGGTGCGCGGCATGGCGCCTACGTAGATCTTGTGGACCACCTTGCCCAGGGCCGTGTCGATGACCTCGATCCGCCCCTTGCGCAGCACCGACACGTACAGGAGCTTGCCGTCTGCGGTGAGCGCGGTGTGCCGGGGGTAGCGGGACGTGGGGATCTGTTTGCGTACTCGCATGGTGGCCGTGTCCACCACGCTCACGGTCCGGCCGCCCGTGTTGGCCACGTACAGGGTCTTGCCGTCCGCCGTCACGGACAGCCCGCGCGGGTGACGGCCGGTCTTTACACGTCCCAGCCGCTTGAGGGACCTGGCGTTGAGCTTGACCACGCGTCCGAGCCAGTTGGCCACGTAGAGGGTCTTGCCGTCCGGTGAGAGGATCATCCACTTGGGCAGCCGCCTGAGCCGCGCGGTTTTGGTGATCTGCCAGGTCGCGGTGGAGATCTTGTGCACCTTGCTCTTGTAGAAGTCCGTCACGTAGAGCGTTTTGGAGGTCAGGCTCGAGACGGACTCGATGGCGTTGCCGCGCCAGTGCAGGGTCCTGATGCGTCGCAGCGTCACGGCGTCCAGCACGTCCACGTTCTTGCCCCGTCGCAGGCCGAAGTTGGTCACGTACAGGTGCTTGCCGTTGGGTGAGACCGAGCACCCCTTGGGCATGACGCCGGTGTTGGCGCCACCCCAGATGCGAAAGGTGTTGCCCCCGATTTTCACCGAGTGGCCGATCTGCCGCTTTCCGTGGCGAGCCCGCGCCGGCGAGGGTGCTGCCGTGAGCGCGCAGGCAATCCCTGCCAGAACCAGGCCCCCAAAGAAGCCGCGCGCGATTGGTTGTCTATCCAGCAAGTGCAAAATCCTGACTGCAGCGCGCCTAACATGCTGCACCCCAAAGCCCCTGTCAAATGGAATGCAAAGAACGCCCCGATCCCCCGATCCCGCACCGGGGTTGCGGCCGATCCGCGCAGCAGTACAGGAAAATGTTATTCATGAGCGGCGACGGCTTGAGTAGAAATTGCCGCTGCGTGCAGCGTCGAGTGACGAGGTAGGTGGAGTTGGGCAGGATTTGTCTCGGGAGGCTCATGCACCGGCTATCGGCAGAGCGTCGAACTGGTTGCTAGAAATCTGCTGGAAATCAATTCCGGAGGGGGTGATGGGGAGAAATCTGCTGGAAATCAACCCCGGAGGGGGTGATGGGGGGAAATCAACCCCGGAGGGGGTGATGGGGAAATCAACCCCGGAGGGGGTGATGTGGAGGGGGTGATGTGGAGGGGGTGATGTGATGGAGGGGGTGATGGGGGATCCGACCACCATGTCGCGAGGAGTGAGTCGCACCTGGGGGTCACTCCGCGTAGAGCGGGAGCATGTCGGTGACGACGATGGAGTCGGGGAGGACGGGGAGGTCTTGGGTGGACACGAGGCAGCCGTCCGGACAGCCCGCGTAGCGGCCCCACATCTCCATGGTGACGAACTCGCCCGGAGTGGCGACGAGGTTGGCGACGATGAACCGCCCCTCGGGATCGGTGAACATCGGGTCCTTGCCGGGGATGCTGCCACCTGCCGGGAAGTAGAAGGCGTTGCGCTGCGGGCCCTCATAGAGGGACAGGAGCTGGCGGTCGGGGTCGGACGCGGGGCCGTCGTAGACGCGCATTGCGGCGTGCTCGAGCTCGTCGCGGTTGCAGTCGTACACGCGGCCCGAGACGATGCCGCGGCCCGCGATGCGCTGGATGCCCAGGATGGCGGGCACGACCTCCATGGTCACGGCCGAGATGATCAGGCGGTCCTTGCCGGTGGTCTGGGGAGGCCCGGGGGGCATGCCGGCCACCGGCTCGTTGAGCTCCATGGTGACGAAGTAGTCCGAGAAGGTCGGGTCCCAGATCTTGAAGTGAAGTCGCGGCACGTCGGGCGGCGCCAGGACGGTGTAGGATCCGTTGGGGGCCGACGCGGGGGAGGTGTCGTAGGGGTTGTCGTCCAGCAGGTCCTGGACTGACTCGTACACGGACACCAGCACGCCCTCCACGGCCCAATCCTCCTCGAAGTCCCTTACGATGCCGCTGATCTCCGTTTCCACAGTGAAGCTCAAGGCCGGGTCGACCTGGCCCTCGCAGGTGAAGTCGGGGTCCCCCGCCACCGTGATCAGCATTTCATCAGAGAGGTGGTCGGCGGTGGTGTTTTCATTGTCGTTGTTGTTGTTGTCGTTGCCGCCGTCGTCGTCGCTGCAGCCGGTGAGGCCCGTGGCGAAAAAGAGGGACATCGCGACGGTCAGGATCCCCACCAGATTACGATTGTGCATGCATGCCTCCTGTAACCCGGCATTATACAGACGGATTTTGTGGGCATGTCAACCACGGATTTCGATCGGTGATCAGTGATCGGTGCGCTGTGTTAGGATTGCCTTGGGCCGCGATCCGATTCAAGAGGTGAGGAGTGCTACACAATGTCAACAGGTCACTGGACGAGAATCTTGCCGTTGGCGGGTGTGCTTGGGCTGGGGCTGGTCTGGACCGCATGTAGCGACGATGGCGAGCCGACCAACACCGACCCGGTGGTGGCCGCCGACTGCAACCCGCTGGCGTCCGAGTGGGACTGCATGCTGCCGTACCCCTCGGACCACTACCTCGTGCCCGATGAGACCTTCGCCAGCGGCTCCCGGGTGGTGATCCCCGATACCGTGGCGCCGCTGAACCACAACAAGCTCCCGACCAATCCCCTGGCGCGGCACCCGCCGGACGGCTTCTCGCGGTTGCCCGTGCTCTTGACGGTCTTTCCCTTCGACGTGGACGACGCGAACCTGGTTTTCCACACGGACGACGTGTTCGAGTCCACCGGCCCCGACAGCCCCACGGTGCTCATGGAGGCCGATACCCGGCTGCGGGTGGTGCACTTCGCCGAGCTGGACCCCCGGGCCGCGCGGGACGAGCGGCGGGCGCTCATCATTCGACCCCTTGTTCGGCTCGAGGAGCGGACGCGCTACATCGCAGCGGTGCGGCGCCTGGTGACCGAGGCCGGCGATCCGGTGGATGCAGCTCCGGGTTTTCTGAGGCTCCGGGACGCCACCGCCGCCAGCCACTCGGTCCTCTCACAGCTGGAGGAGCACTATGAGCTGAACGTCTTCGCGCCCCTGGCCGAGGCCGGCGTGGACCGCGCCGAGCTTCAGCTCGCCTGGGACTTCACCACTGGCTCGGCGGAGCACACCCAGAAGGCCCTGCTCCAGATGCGCGACCTGGCCATGGCGGACATGGAGGCGGCTTCGCCGGTGGTGACCGTGAGCGACGCCACCGGGCCCGACGTCTATGACGACGGCACCATCTTCCGGCGGGTCCGGGGCACGATCCAGGTGCCTCGCTTCGTGGAGGATGATCGGCCGGGCGCCATGATCACCCGTGACGCCGACGGTGACGTGGTGCAGAACGGCTACGCCGAGGTGGAGTTCGTGGTGCTCATCCCCACGAGCGTGGCCGAGGCGACCCCCCTCGAGCCGGCGCGCGTGGTCCAGTACGGCCACGGTTTCTTCGGCGGCACCTCCGAGACCGAGGGTGGGTTCATCCGTCGGCTCGCCGCAGACCACCGCTACGTGATCATCGGCATCAACTGGTGGGGCCAGGAGACCGCAGACATCCCCGATGTCATCAGCGGCATCCTGGACGACACGTCCCACGCGGTGGACTTCACCGATCGCGTGCACCAGGGGCTGATCAACCAGATCGGCGTGACCTACGCCCTCAAGGGTGCCCTCATGGACACGCCCGAGATGCAAGTGAACGGCACGCGACTGTATGACCCGGACCAGATCTACTACTACGGCATCAGCCAGGGCTCCATCCTGGGCAAGACCTACGTGGCCCTGTCGCCGCACATCCGGAAGGCCGTCTTCGGCGTTGGGGGTTGCTCGCTGCCCTTCATGATGTTCCGCTCGTTGAACTTCTCCGAGTTCCTGGTGGTCATCCAGATCGCCGTGGAGGACTTCCTGGACCAGCAGAAGATCGTCGCCATGATGCACACGGTCATCGAGCGCATGGACCCAGTCATCTACGTGGACCACATCATCGACAACATCTTTCCGGGGGGGCCGGCCTCCCGCCAGATGTTGGAGCAGATCGGCATCGCGGACGCCCAGGTGCCGAACCTGTCGAGCCACCTCTGCGCGCGGATCGCCGACCTGCCGCTCTTGTCGCCGACGAACCGAGCCATTCCCGGCGTCTCCGAGGCCGAGGGGCCGCTGTCGTCGGCCATGGTGGAGTTCGATTTTCACATCCCGGAGCCGTATCCGGGGCTCTACGCCGAGCCGCCCTCCGAGGGCAACGACGCCCATGAGGGTGTGCGCCGCACCGCCTCGGGCCAGGCGCAGATCGACGCGTTCCTTCGCCCCGACGGCATGGTCGAGAGCTTCTGCGACGGTCCCTGCGATCCGGAGTGACTCTCGTTTGGATATCGGGCGATTGTGCCTATCCGCTGGGGAGAGGCGTGTGGCCGGATCGGGAGTGTCTCATGACAGAGCTGTTGGGCCCTGATGTCGCCTTGGAGCAGGTCCTCGACCGGGTGCCCGCGCCCCGGGCCGTGGACCTGGGGTTGGCCGATGAGCTCGAGCTCGAGATCATCGATGGGCTGGGGTGTCGGTAAGGGCCCGCGTCGGGAGCGGTGGGATTTGGGGGCTAGCGGGCGTCGGGCGCGGAGAAGAGACGGTCTGGGCAGGACAGCAGCTTGTTGACGTTCCAGATGCCCATCTGCGGGACCGCGTCCACCTCCTCCAGGGAATGAAACAGGTCGTCGTCCGCGGTTCCGAACTCGCCATCAGGGCCGTCGCGATGGGCGATGAGGTTCCGGGCGGCGTCGGCGTGGAGCCCGCAGTCGATGTCCAGCAGCTCCAGGTCGGCGTACGCCTGGTCGTTGACCAGCCGCAGCATGTCCAGGACGGGCAGAGAGGGCAGGTAGCCGAAGCCGGTCGCGCAGTTGGCGAGTTGCTCGAGGGTCTGACGGCCCACGCCGAAGATGTCGTTCAGCTCGGCCAGGGTGTCGATGGCGTTGTCGTCCCAGGTGCCGGGCACGCCGTCGAGGCCGTCCCGATGATCCATGATCTCCTGCGCCGTGTCGCTGCGGATGGCACAGTCCAGGTCGAGGGTCTCGACGTCGGTGAGCTCGTGATCGTTCAGGAAGGCCAGGAGGGCGACCTCCTCTGCGTTGAGCTCGAGGGTGGGGCCAGTGGCTGGCTCGACCTGATCCTGGAGGGTGGGTACGCAGCCGGCGACCAGGAAGGAGGCGGTGAGGGTGAGGGTTGTGACTTTCATGGCGCTGTCTCTCTTTCGTGCGCGGAGCCGTGTGCAACTCGCGTGCCAGGACGGCCGAACAAAGCAACATCCCGTATTAACCTGAAATATTTGGATTCGAATCCCGAATCGGATTCGGTTCGAGTCGACTAGGTGTACATAAGTTGCACCAAAGCAACTTTGCTGTCATTTGGTGCTAATGTCACGCGTGATTCGCAGGTCGTGCTTCTTGAGCAGCCGGTACAGGGTCACCTTGTTCACCCCGGCCAGGCCGGCCGCGCGGACCACATTGCCTTCGCACTCGTGCAGGAGGTTTATCAGATACTCCCGCTCCAGGGGGGCCAGCCACTGGTCCCGGAGCTCCTTGAGACCGGGTCGGTGGTCGGGCTCTGTCAGGGGTGTCGCCACCGAGCGCAGGGCTCCCGGCAGGTCTTCGGGCTGGATCTCGCTGCCGGTGCACATGATGACCGCGTGCTCGATCACATGCTCCAGCTCCCGCATGTTTCCGGGGAAGTCATGGGCCTCGACCAGCGCCAGGGCGGCCGGGGAGATGCGCGCTACTGTCTTGCCGTGGCGTTGCACCGCCTGTTTCAGCAGGATTCTCGACAGCGTCGGGAGGTGGTGGCGGTAGGTCCTCAAGGGCGGCAGCTCCATGGTCACCAGGGATAGCCGGTAGTACAGGTCCTCGCGGTAGGCGCCCTGCCGGACCATGGCCACCAGGTCTCGGTTGGTTGCGCAGATCAGGCGCACATCCACGTGCTTCGGGGGATCGTTGCTGCCCAGGGGCTGAACATCGCCCTGGTCGATGGCGCGGAGCACCTTGGGCTGCAGGGCCATGGAGAGCTCGCCCACCTCGTCGAGGAACAGGGTGCCCCCGTCCGCCTTGTGGAACTCGCCGACCTTGGTGAAGGTGGCGCCGGTGAAGGCACCGCGTACGTGTCCAAAGAGGATGGACTCCAGGAGCTGCTCGGGGATGGCGGCGCAGTTGACCGCCACGAAAGGTTTGTGATTCCGCTGGCTATTGAAGTGGATTGCGTTGGCCACGAGCTCCTTGCCCGTGCCGCTCTCGCCGCGGATGAGCACCGGCGCGTTGGTGGGTGACGTCTGCTCCAACTGCCGCTCCACCTCGAGCCACTCGGGCGAGAGCCCCTTGATGAGCAGGACGCGGCCCGTCTCACGGAGCTGCATCCTGGACAGCTGCGCCCGTCGGAGGAACTTTGCCGAGGACGCGGCCAGCGCGGCCAGATCCTCCAGGTGCGAGGGGTCGAAGGCCGCCGGCTCCCTGGAGGAGGCGCTGATGACGCCGATGGCCCGCCCCTGGTAGGGAATCGGCACGGCCGCCACGGAGCGCACGGCCTGGAAGTACGGCGCGTAGTGGGGGTCCTGCGCCGTGTCCTCGCAGAGGTAGGGGGCGTTGTGGTCGTAGGCCCACATGGCGATGCCGCCCGGCTCGCCCTTGTCCGGGCGGTGGATCACGGTCTGGGGCAGGTTGACCATGAGGCCGTCCACCACATGGAAGTCGATCGCGAGCCCCACCTCCTCCTCGTCCCACAGGAAGATCGCCCCGTTCCTGCTCCCTGTCCGCTCCAGGGCGAGCTCCATGATCCGCTGCTCGAGGGACTCGATCTCCGCGGCGTGCAGCTCCTCGTCGATACCCGATTGGCCCAGAAAATCAGTAGAATCCGGCATGAGTTGCATTATTGCAACGCCGGTTGACCAGAGTCAACGGTTGAAATGGACTGTGAGAATTCGCCCCGGTGCCCTATTCGATCGAGGCGACCTTCAGGAAGCGATAGAGGGTGGCGCGGCCCACACCGAGGATCTTGGCGGCCTTGACCTTGTTGCCACCGGCGACCGCCAGGGCCTGGACGACCTGGTCGCGCTGGAGCTTGAGGCGGCGGCCTCCGCCGGGCCGTCCGGTGGGGGCCGGCGACGTGACCGTCGTCCCGGGCGGGGGAGGCGGGAGGGGGGCCGGCGACGTGACCGTCGTCCCGGGCGGGGGAGGCGGGAGGGGGGCGGCCCCACCGGCTCGCAGGTCCGGAGGCAAGTGCTCGGGCAAGAGCACCTCGCCGTCGCACCGCACCGACGCGAACTGCAGGGCGTTGATGAGCTCGCGGATGTTGCCCGGCCAGCGATGGTTGACCAGGCATCCGAGCACCTCGTCGGAGACGCCGCGGATGTTCTTGCCCGTCTGGTTCCGCACGTTGTCGAGCACATGCTCCACCAGCATGGGGAGATCCTCACGCCGGTCCCGCAGGGCGGGGAGGGCCAGGGGCACGACGCAGAGCCGATAGAACAGGTCCTCCCGGAAGGTGGACTGGGAGATCATCGTCCGCAGGTCGCGGTTGGTGGCGGCGATGATGCGCACGTCCACCTGGATCTGCGTCTCGCCGCCCACGCGCTCGAATCGCTGCTCCTGGAGCACCCGCAGGAGCTTCACCTGAAAAGCCGGGGTCAGCTCGGCCACCTCGTCCAGGAACAGGGTGCCGCCGTCGGCCAGCTCGAACCGCCCCTTCTTGGAGCGAATGGCGCCGGTGAAGGCGCCGCGTACATGCCCAAAGAGCTCGCTTTCGAGGATGTTCTCGGGCAGGGCCCCGCAGTTCACCGGCACGAAGGGGCCGCCCGACCGGTGGCTCTCGGCGTGGATGGCCGCCGCGGCGAGCTCCTTGCCGGTGCCGCTCTCGCCGGTGATCAACACGGGGTAGCTCGAGGTGGCGACCTGGCGGATGGTGTCGAAGACCTCCCGCACCGACTCGGACTGCCCCACCATGCCATGGAAGCTTCGCATCCGGCCGAGCTGGTACCGGAGCTCATCGACCTCCGTGACGTCGTGGATGACCGCGAGGATGTCTCCGGCGTCGCCCGTGGGCGCGGTGATGGGCCGAGAGGTCACCCGTAGCTTGCGTGACTCACCCGCCGGTGTGGTGAAGGGCACCTCGAAGCGTCGGTCCCCCGGGGGATCCGGCGCGCCGTCCTTGAAGGCGCACCTGGCACCGCAGATGCCGTCCGGAGGGAAGACCTCATGGCAATCCCGTCCCAGCACGTTCTCCCGGCGGCAGCCCGTGGCCTCCTCTGCCGCGCGGTTGAACACGTAGATCCGGCGGTGTGGATCATGGGCCACGACCCCGTCGTCCATGAGGTCGGCGAGCTGGGTCAGGCGGTTCCGCTGGTTGGCGAAGGCGTTGAGGTACCCCTGGTCCACCAGCGCGGTGATGTTCTGGCGCAGGAGATCCCGGTCGGCCCGGAGTCCATCCACCGTGCTGGCGTCCTTTTTGGGTGACAGGGCCCAGCAGAGGCGCACCGGGGCACCGATGTTGAGGCTGTTGTCGTTTCCGAGGAAGTCGGCGCAGGTCGCGGCACCTTCCGATTCTGCGACGTCAGGGTGCCTGGTCAGGGAGATGATGATGTCCCAGGCGCCCCGTGGGGTCTCTTCGAGCGGTTCGCTCGCCATGGTGCTGATGTCGATGGTCAGCTCCCGCATGAGGTCGTCGGCCCGGGGATCCGGCGCACCGGGGGACGGGCAGGCGGTTCGGGTCACCACGGACCGGTGGCCCATGGCCTCCATCAGACCCTCGGCCATGCGCCCCAGGGTTCCGTCATCATTGGTCAAGAAGAGCAATCTAACCGGTTCGTTCTTGGGGCTGTGCTGCATCGCCCGGATCCTCTAGCAGAATGTCTCATTCTAGACAAGACAAGTGTCTCAGTTTTCTCAGTGATGCCAGGGGGACTTTGTTCCGTTGGCCCATTCGTGAGACACTCGAGACGACGTCCCGGTCTGCTTATTTCCTTGCAGTCGTAGATAATTATTGATAACCCGTGTCATGTCCGGCGACTGGCACGCGCTTTGCTGGACGGGACTGGTAACCTACGTACACACGTCCTGATTCCGAGCTCCGGTGAGGCGACGGGCTCAGGACCCGCGAGAACGGGAAACTCGAAAGGGAGAGACAATGAGCAACTGGAAATCCGTCGATGAGATTTTGGACTTCGCCATCAAGGGAGAGGAGGAGGCCGCGGCCTTCTACAAGGAGATGGCGACCCGCGTGGAGAAAGACTGGATGCAGAAGGCGTTTCTGACCTTTGCCAAGGAGGAGGAGGGCCACAAGGCCAAGCTCGAGGGCATCAAGTCCGGCAAGAAGCTCTTTCCGTCCCAGAAGACCGTCCTGGACCTCAAGATCGGCGACTACCTGGTGGACGCTGAGGTCACGCCGGGGATGGACTACCAGGACGCGCTCATCGTGGCCATGAAGAAAGAGAAGGCGGCGTTCAAGCTCTACTCCGATCTGGCCCAGTCCACCGATGACCCGGATCTTCGCAACACCCTGTTGGCCCTGGCCCACGAGGAGGCCAACCACAAGCTGCGTTTCGAAGTGGAGTACGACGAGTTCGTGCTGCGCGAGAACTAGCACACGCGCCCTTGGGCGGTATGGAGTCGATCATGAAGATAAGAATCGAAAACGATCTGGTGGAGCTGGTCCCCGACGGCGCCGAGGAGACGAAGCAGCTCTCCGCTCTGTGGGACACCATCGTGGATTGCGTCAAGAACAACAAAAAGCTCGTGCCGGTGGGCGAGTTCATTCCCGGCACCACCGACCAGGCTCGCTTTGCCATTGAGAGCTAGTTCTACGCCCCGGAACGAACTTCCGGGGCGTAGAACTAGGCTTGCGGGAGGATGAGATGAGCGATACGAGCGAGCGCGCGCTCGAGATGTTCCAGACGGCCCTGACCATGGAGGAAAAGGGGCACGACTTCTACCAGAAAGCCCTGGCAAACTGTCAGAACCCGGCCGGCGTGGAGATCTTTCGCATGCTGGCGCAGGACGAGATCCACCACACCCGGGTCATCAAGAAGGTCTATGACAAGGTGAGCGGGGGCGGGGACTACAGCGCCGAGGTGGAGGAGATGTCGGCCGAGCGACGCACCGAGGACCTCGGGGCGTTCTTCCGGAAGGTGACCGAGAGGCACGGCAAGGACATCCACGCCGCCACCTCGGACCTGGAGGCCCTGGAGATCGGGCTGGACTTCGAGCGCAAGGCGGTGGACTTCTACAGCCAACACCTGGCCGAGGCCACCGACGACCTGGAGAAGCGGTTCCTGGAGGAGATGGTGGCCGAAGAGCGGAGCCACGTGCAGCTCATCGGCGACACCAAGGCTTACCTCGAGAACCCGGCGGACTGGTTCGCCGAGCACGAGAAGCCGCTTCTCGACGGCGCCTAGACGACAGCGAGGCCAGTGCCCGGTCTTTTGGGGTCGGCTTCTCTGACGGAGACCCAGGAGGGGACCCATGCTCAACGACCTGCGCAGGGTGGACTACGACGTATATGAGGCCGTGCTCGAAGAGGTCCGGCGAGAGCAGATCGACATCGAGCTCATCGCCAGTGAGAACTACGTCTCCATGGCCGTGCTCGATGCCCAGGGTACGGTGATGACCAACAAGTACGCCGAGGGGTATCCGGGGCGCCGCTACTACGGCGGCTGTGAGCACGTGGACGTCGTGGAGACCCTCGCCATCGAACGCGCGAAGAACCTCTTCGGTGCCGACCATGCCAACGTCCAGCCCCACTCGGGGTCCCAGGCGAACATGGCCGCCTACTTCGCGCTGCTCAAGCCCGGCGATCGAATCCTCGGCATGAGCCTGGACCAGGGCGGTCACCTGAGCCACGGCCACCCGAAGAACTTCTCGGCCAGGGTCTTCGACATCGTGCGCTACGGCGTCAACCGAGAGACGGAGCGAATCGATGTGGAGGAGGTGGGCGCCATCGCGCGGGAGACCAGACCCAACCTGATCGTGGTCGGTGCGTCCTCCTATCCGCGCAAGATCGACTTCGCGCCCTTCGCCGAGATCGCAAGGGACGTGGGCGCCTATCTCATGGCGGACATCGCGCACATCGCGGGTCCGGTGGTGGCGGGGCTGCACCCCGACCCCGTGCCCCACTGCGACGTGGTCACGACCACCACGCACAAGACCCTTCGCGGCCCTCGCAGCGGCATCATCCTGTGCAGGTCGGACCACGCCAGGAAGGTGGATTCGTCGATCTTCCCCGGCATCCAGGGCGGCCCCCTCATGCATGTCATCGCGGGCAAGGCGGTGGCTTTCAAGGAGGCGCTGGCGCCGGGGTTCAAGGGGTACCAGGCCCAGATCCTCGCCAACGCGGCCGCCTTGGCCGATGAGCTCAACGCGCGCGGGTTCCGCCTGGTGACCGGCGGCACCGACAACCACCTCATCGTGGCCGATGTGCGGCCCCACAACGTCAACGGCATCCAGGCCACGCGCATCCTGGACCGCATCGGCATCACCGTGAACAACAACCAGATCCCCTTCGACCCGCTGCCGCCCACCAAGTCCAGCGGGATCCGCCTGGGCACGGCGGCCATGACCACCCGGGGCATGACCGAGCCCGAGATGAAGGTGCTGGGGCGGATCATCGCCAGCGCCCTCGACAACTCGGATGACTCGGTCCGGCTGCGCCTCCTCCGCGAGGAAACCCTTGACCTGGCCGACCGCTTCCCGGTGTACCCGGGGATCCTGCGGCGACTCTACGAGCAGGAGCGCAGCGCCTACGATTGAGTGTCGCCGCCTCGTCGCCAGGTGGGGTGGAAACTAGTCTAGCAGCCCCAGGAGCACTCGGCTGTGCCGCCCCACTCGCTGCAGGTGCCGCAGGGGTTCAGGGTGCAGTCGTGGATGTAGATCCACTCCAGGCAGCCGCCGAAGACGAGGTCGCACTTCTCGAGGGTGTTTCCCGTGCAGCGGAACTCGTTGAGGATGGTGCAGTTGTCGGTGCAGGCGGGCACGCAGCCGGCGCTGGTGCCCGAGGCGTCGCACACCTCGACCGGGTCGTGGATCGAGCAGTCGTCGGTGAGCGACCAGTCCAGGCAGCCGTCGGGCTGCACCGCGCAGGTCTGAACCACCGCGTCCCACTGGCAGCGCTCGTCCCCCGCGTTGGTGCACTGGTCGGCGCAGGGCAGGACGCACCTCGCCTCCGCGCCGGTGTTGTCACACACCTGGGGCGGCAGGTTCGCGGCGCAGTCGAGCGTGTCCTCCCAGTCCAGGCAGCCGCCCGGCTGGGTGGAGCAGGACTGGACCACGTCCCCGAAGCACTGGGTCTCCCCTTCGGTGGGGCAGCGGTGATCACAGCACAGCCCGACGTCGAAGGCGCAGGTCGCGTCGCAGCGCAGCTCTCCGCCGCCATGGCCGAGGTCGTCGCAAGCATAGTCCCCGAGTGCAGAGGCGTCGCACTCCTCGGTGCCCTCGCGAACGCCGTTGCCACACACGGGCGCCGTGGAGCACACCGACAGGTCCAGCATGCAGTCCGCTGTGCAGGTGATGATGCCTTCGCCGAGTTGGAGGTCGTTGCAGGTGAAGTCGATGGACTCGTCCCTGTCACAGAGCTCCCGGCCCTCGACAATGCCGTTCCCACATTCGGGCTCGTCGTCCTCCTCGCCTCCGCCGCATCCACCCACCAGTAGCAACGCCGTGAACACGGCGGTCAACGAGATCTGAAAGCGATCGCTGTTTTTCACGGTTTTTTTCCTCTCGCGAGCGGAGTCGAGGCCTCTTCGACTCCGCAGTTCCAGGCAGACGCATCCCCAATCGAGTCGGGATGCCATCGTAAAACAGGAGCCGCGTCGCTGTCCACCACACAATCCCCGGACGCGGTATGGCAATGTCACGGTCCGGCTATTGACAGTGCCCAACGGCCGGGTGATAATGCCTAAAGGTATAAAATGTGGTTGAATTGTCGGTTCTGCCGTTGGTTTGTCACGCCTGTGATGTGTAGCCAAACTCACGACGAAGGCGTCTACTGATGCTTGGTGATCACCTACCAAGCGAAGGTGTTTTTGCCACTCACACCTCTTTTGAGATTCCGCGTATGCGACACTTTTTCAAAGGGAGCGATTGAACCATGTCATCCCATGCACGGGCGAGCCTGTTGTTGGTGGCCGCTGTCTGTCTGCCCATGATGCAGTCCAGTTGCGAGAGGGAGAGTGGGAGCTACTGCCCTGCCGACTTCACCGAGTGCGACGGCGAGTGCGTCAACCTGCTGACTGACAACCGCTTCTGCAGCGCGACCAGCGAATGCGGCACGGGCTGCGCCGCGGGCGAGGTGTGCAACGGCGCTGGCGTCTGTACGCTGTTTTGCTGGTCCGGCCTGACCGAATGCGGCGGCGAGTGCGTCAACCTGCTGACCGACAACCGCTTCTGCAGCGCTGACGGCACCTGCGGCGCGCCGTGCGCCGAGGGGCATGTCTGCGACGGCACGGGCGTCTGCGCGCTGTCCTGCCAGTCCGGCCTGACCGAATGCGGCGGCGAGTGCGTCAACCTGCTGACCGACAACCGCTTCTGCAGCGCTGATGGCACCTGCGGCACGGCCTGCCCCGAGGGATATGTCTGCGACGGCACGGGCGTCTGCGCCTTGTCCTGCCAGAACGGTCTATGTCCTCTTCCGTTCGTTTGGGTGGTGAATTCAGCGCTCAACGCTGTGCAGGTAGTGAACGCGGAGGCCGGTGGCGGAGTCATCGCGACAGTGTCTGTTGGCACCAACCCCCAACGACTGGTGTTCGCGCCTGACGGCGGTCAGGCCTATGTGTCAAACCAGACCGACAACACGGTGTCCGTGATCGACATCGCCACCCGCAGTGTGACGGCAACCATTCCGGTTGGCGACGGGCCGACCGCCCTGGACGTGAATCCGGACGGGACCTGCGTCTATGTGGCCTGTGGGGGGAGCAATGTGGTTTCCGTGATCGACAGCTCCCTGATGAGCGTTTTTGACACCATAGACACTGGTCCCCAAGCTGGACCGTTTTCCGTGTCCGTTCGACCAGACGGGACGGAGCTCTGGACCACGACCGATGGATACTTGAAGGTGTTCTCCCTTCCAACGCATACAGGCCTGTTCACGTCCAGCTGGACCGATGGCTTCATCTCCGGGTGGACGAAGTTCCTGCCGGACAGCAGCGTTTTCTGGGCGACCAGCGCGTGCGGTTGCTGCGGCAATGTTCAGCGATATACTGCAAGCACCTACGGGCAGGTCTCTGACCACCGGTTCGGATCCGTGACGTCGGGATTGGCCATGTCCCCTGACGGCTCCGCGGTGTACCTCGGCTACTGGGGGGATGCTTGGGGTTGCAGTGGACCAGAGACGTTGGTGAAGCTGAACGGCACAAATGATACGGTCGAATTGACTACCTTGTTGTCCAAGCCGTGGGACGGTGTCGTCTCGAGCGACGGCGGCACGTTGTACTTGGTGCGAAAGGAAGAGGGGCTGTCCGTAGTCGACACCGCCACCTTGACGGTCTTGCGCACCTTCACGATCGGTGGAATGGCGGAGGACGTCGCGCTGTCGCCATAGTCGGATCATCACTCGCGGAAGTGCGAAAAAGGCGCCGAAGAAGATGATGAGCTCGTTGGATGTATAGTGGTTCGACTCGCTGTCGATTTGCATTTCAAGCGGCCCCTCAGTCACAGGGCCGGTTCATCGTGCCCGAGGAGATCACATGCGTTGTCACGCCTTTTCACTGGTCAGCGGCGCGGTCTGGGTGACTTGCCTCGGCGTTGGCCTGGCCGTGTTGCCTGCGTGCTCGATCATTGTGAGTGAGGAAGAGTCCGACTGCGGCGACGAGGTCGTGGAGGGATGGGAGGAGTGCGACGGCCCCAACTTCGATGGCGAGTCTTGTGATACCCAGGGCTACGCGGGGGGGCACCTCGTTTGCACGCCGTGGTGTCGCATCGAGACATTCAACTGCCACGTCTCGGCTTGCGGCGACGGCCTCTGCGGCGAAGACGAGAGCCCGAGTTCTTGCCCCGTGGACTGTCCAACGGTTGGCTTTTGCGGGGACGGCAAGTGCGAGATCGCCGAGCTGGGCGTGGGCTGTCAGGACTGCGACGGCGTCGAGTGCGGGGACGGATACTGCGTTCGCCCGGTGGAGAGCGACATGAGCTGCGATGACTGCTCCTCGGCCTTCTTCTGCGGGGATGGAATCTGCCACGCCTGGGAGCATGATGGGCAGGGCGACTGCTCGGACGACTGCGGCGGCGGGGTGTAGGCGACATCTGCACACGTCTTTTTCGCAGTTTGACTGGGATGGATCGCTGTGCCAATCTGCCATCCACCTGACGCGAAACGATGGAGAGATAGCCATGGCGAATCTCGGTACGACCTACCTGGGCCTGGAGCTGGACAACCCCTTTATCGTGGGCTCGAGTAGCCTGACCCGCACCCCCGAGGGCGTGGTGAAATGCGCCGAGGCAGGGGCCGGGGCGGTGGTGCTCAAGTCTCTGTTCGAGGAGCAGATTCGTTTCGAGTACGCCGCGACCACCGAGGCCCTCGCCGACTCGGTGCACCCCGAGGCCCTGGACTATCTCGAGGCTGACATCGCCAGGCGCTACGGCCCACGGAACTATCTCGAGGTGGTGCGGGAGGCCTCCAAGGCCGTGTCCATCCCGGTCATCGCCAGCGTGAACTGCACCTCCACGCACAGCTGGATCGAGTTCGCCAAGCAGCTCGAGGCGGCCGGCGCTGCGGCCCTGGAGCTGAACATCTACGTGTTGCCCACCGACCCCGATCAGAAGAGCGGCCAGGTGGACCAGATCTACCTGGACATCGTCTCCACGGTCACCGAACGGGTCTCCATGCCCGTGGCGGTCAAGCTGGCGCCCTACATCACGAACCTGACGCGTCTCGCCACCAAGCTCGTGGCCAGCGGGGCCAAGGGCCTGGTGCTGTTCAACCGGCTCTTCAGCCCCGACATCGACGTGGAGAAAGAGACCGTGTCCGGCGGCATCTCCCTGTCGCACCCCGACGAGCACCGTACTGCCCTGCGCTGGGTGGCGCTCCTGTCGGAGACCCTGGGCGTGGACATCTGCGGCTCCCGCGGCATCCACGACGCCGAGGCCGCCGTGAAGATGCTCCTGGCCGGCGCCTCGGCGGTGCAGGTGACCTCCGTGCTGTACAAAAGCAGGCGGTCGCACCTCGGGACGCTCGTAGCCGACCTGACGACCTGGATGGACGAGCACGGCTACGAGGACCTCGAGACCTTCCGGGGCAACCTGACCGAGGATCCCCGGAGCGCCGAGCTCTTCCAGCGCGCCCAGTACATCAAGGCCTTCGTGGGCGTGGAGTAGCATCGCCACCAGGCCGCTGCCTTTCTCCGGCCGCCCGCTGCGCCCTGCCGGCCTCCCGCTTTCTGCCGGCTTCCTGCGCCCTGCCGGCCTCCCGCTTTCTGCCGGCTTCCTGCGCCCTGCCGGCCTCCCGCTCCCTTCCGTTTCTTGGGTCCGTCCTTAGGTTCTTTTGCATAGGAGGGCCGCGCATGGCATCCCACGAACCCCAAACCGGGCGCCGGACGAACCGGCTGGCCCGCGAAAAGAGCCCGTATCTGCAGCAGCACGCCAACAACCCGGTGGACTGGTTCCCCTGGGGGGAGGAGGCTTTTGCGCTGGCCCGCGAGCGCAACGTGCCCATCTTTCTGTCCATCGGCTACGCCACCTGCCACTGGTGCCACGTCATGGAGCGGGAGAGCTTTACCGACGAGGCCACCGCGGCGCTCATGAATCGCTTCTTCGTCAATGTGAAGGTGGACCGGGAGGAGCGACCGGACGTCGATCGTGTCTACATGACCTATGTCCAGGCCGCCACGGGCGGCGGCGGCTGGCCCATGTCCGTGTGGCTCACGCCGGACCTCGAGCCCTTCCTCGGGGGCACGTACTTCCCTCCGCAGTCCGGGCCCGGCGCGCCGGGCTTCCCCAGGCTCCTGGAGCGCGTGCACCAGGCCTGGGAGACCGAGCCCGACCGCATCCGAGACGACGCCTCGCGCACGCTGAAGGCCCTCGCCGGTTCTGTGACGCCTCCCCCGGTGGCCGGGGAGGGATCCGACATCGACGAGACCCTCATCGGGGCGTCGGAGGCGTGCCTGGCCTGGTTCCGCGAGGCCTTCGATCCCGACCACGGCGGGTTCGGCGGGGCCCCCAAGTTTCCACGAGCGCCTGCGTTTCACTTCCTCCTGCGGCATTCCGCGCGCGTCGGGGACTCCGAGGCGGCCCAGATGGTGGTGACCACCCTGCGGGAGATGGCGCGGGGCGGGATCTGGGACCACCTGGGCGGCGGCTTCCATCGGTACAGCGTGGACGCCGCGTGGCACGTGCCGCACTTCGAGAAGATGCTCTACGACCAGGCCCAGCTCGCCACGACCTACCTGGAGGCGTATCTCCTCACCGGGGAGGAGGACCTCGCCGACGTGGCGCGAGCCACCCTGGAGTACGTGCTGGGGGACCTGACCGACCCGGACACCGGCGGGTTCTACTCTGCCGAGGACGCCGACAGCCTCGTGGCCGAGGGATCCTCCGCCAAGGCGGAGGGGGCCTTCTATGTCTGGCACGACATCGAGGTGCGGGCGCGCCTGGGTGACAAGTACGAGCTGTTTGCCGACCACTATGGCGTGCGCCCTGGTGGCAACGCCACCGATCCCCACGGTGAGCTGGTTGGCAAGAACGTGCTCCACCAGGCGCGATCCGTGGCCGAGACCGCGGTCGTGCACGAGCTGGATCCGGAGGTGGCCCGAGAGCGACTGGCGGCCTGCCGCGACACGCTGCGCACGGTGCGCGCGCGGCGCCCCCGGCCCCTGCGGGACGGGAAGGTCCTCTGCGCCTGGAACGGAATGATGATCTCGGCCCTTGCCCAGGGCCACCAGGTGCTGGGTGAGCCCCGGTACCTCGAGGCCGCGACCCGGGCGGCGCGGTTCGCCCGGGTCTCTCTCTTCGATGAGGACCGCGGCCGGCTGTTGCGCCGTTTTTGCGACGGTGAGTCTGCCTTCGACGCCTACCTCGAGGACTACGCTCACCTCGCGGCCGGGCTCCTGGATCTGTACGAGGCGGGGCGCGACGAACAGTGGCTCCACTGGTCGGCCGCGCTCATCGACCGCGCCGTGACGCTTTTTCACGACGACGCGTCGGGCGGCTTCTTTGCGACGGCCGCCGACGACGCGTCGCTGGTGCTCCGCCTCAAGGACGACTATGACGGCGCCGAGCCCTCGGGCAACGCGGTCATGGTGGCCTGCCTGGCGCGCCTGGCGAAGGCCCTGGACCGCCCCGACCTGCGGGACCTGGCCGAGTCCACGGTGCGCGCCTTCGCGCCCACCCTGGTCGCATTGCCTCACGCCCTGCCTCAGCTGCTGTCCGCCGCGGGGCTGGTTCGGACCGGCGACGCTGCGATCGCGCCTTGACTCCGTGGACCCGGGAATTAGCTTGAGGGAACGGGAAGCCAGGACTCTAACACCGAGGAGGAAATCATGCTTTCGGACAAGATGGAAAAAGCGCTGAACGCTCAGATCAACGCGGAAATATACTCGTCCTACCTGTACCTCTCCATGTCGGCGTACTTCGGGAATTTGAACCTGACGGGCTCTGCCACCTGGATGAAGATCCAGGCCCTCGAGGAGATGACCCACGCCATGAAGTTCTACAACTTCGTCGAGGAGCGGGGCGGTCGGGTCAAGCTCGTGCAGGTGGACTCGCCTGAAGTGGAGTGGTCCTCGCCGCTGGTTTGCTTTGAGGAGGTGCTCAAGCATGAGCAGCACGTGACCGCGCTGATCAACGACCTCGTGGCGCTGTCCATGGAGGAGAAGGACTTCGCAACGCACAACTTCCTCCAGTGGTTCGTGGGGGAGCAGGTGGAGGAGGAGTCCAGTGCCGACGACGTGATCCAGACCCTGAAGCTCGCCGGTGACCAGGGCAACGGCCTGTTCATGGTGGATCGGGAGCTGGGCCAGCGCGTCTTCACGATGCCGCCGGACCTGGTGATCCCGGGCCTGTAGCCCGCCCACCATGCAGACCATCCAGGCGAACCTGACATATCCGAAGCCCTGGGCGGGGCTGGTCATCGGCAACGAGGCCGTGGCCCGGGCCATGATCGAGAGCGGCACCCGGGTGATCACCACCTACCCCGGCTCGCCCACGCCGGAGATCGCGCGCACCCTCGACCTCGTCGCGCCCGACCACCGAGACTTCTACTTCGAGTACTCCACCAACGAGAAGGTGGCGCTGGAGGTGGCCGCGGGGGCTGCGCTCAACGGCCACCTCTCCACGGTCTTCTTCAAGTCCGTGGGGCTGAACGTGGCGTCGGACTCGCTGATCCAGCTCTCCATGATGGAGCTCATCGGCGGGTTGGTGGTGATCCTCGGCGACGACCCGGGGGCCAACTCGTCGCAGAACGAGCAGGACAACCGCATCTGGGCTCGCATGTCGTACATCCCCATGGTGGAGCCGGGCACGCCCACCGAGGCCTACCACATGTACAAGGAGGCCGCCGCCCTGGCGTCGGCGCAGCGCGGGCCGGTGTTTCTGCGGCTCACCACGCACGTGTGCCACGCCCGGGAGGTGGTGCACTTTGCCGCCCTGTCGGGCGGCGGGCCCGATTGGACGCCGCGGTTCGATGTGGGCAACGGCCCCTACTGGCCCATCGCCGCGGAGGTGTTTCCCCTCAAGCGAAAGGCCCTGAAGAAGCTGCAGGCGGTCTCGGACCTTGCCGAGCGCAGCCCCCTGAACGAGATCCTTGCACCCCACGGGTCGGCGCCCGTGGGCGGCAAGCGCCTGGGGGTCGTCTCGGCGGGAATCCCGGCCTACTCGGTGCTGGAGAACATCGACCAGGCCGGCGCCCCGGTGGACCTGCTCAAGCTCGGCATCACGTACCCGCTGCCCAGACAGAAGCTCCTGGCGTTCCTCGAGGCCCACGACGAGGTGGTGATCCTCGAGGAGCTCGAGCGCGTGGTGGAGGGGGAGGTCAAGGCCCTGGCCTTCGATCATGGCGTGACGTGTCGCATCCACGCCCGACCCGACTGGGACCAGGTCATGGGCGAGTTCGACCCCGTGCGCAGCTACCGGCTGCTCAGCGGGATCTGGCCCGAGGCCTTTGCGCCACGGGACTTCGCCGAACCGAGCCGCGAGGTGGTGCCCCGGCCGCCCCAGATGTGCCCGGGCTGCGGCCACCGCAGCGCCTTTCACGCCGTGAAGAAGGCCATCGAGTCCGACACGATCACCGTGGCCGACATCGGCTGCCACTCCCTGGGCTCCTCGCCGCCGTACAACCTGGGCGAGGTGCTGCTGTCCATGGGCCACTCGGTCTCCACCGGGGCGGGCTTGGCCGTCAAGAACGACTCGCGCAGGGTGGTGGCCTTCCTGGGCGACTCCACCCTGTTCCACGCGGCCCTGCCGGGCATCATCAACGCCATCATCTACAATCACGACGTGACGCTGGTCCTGCTGGACAACGGCACCACGGCCATGACCGGGCACCAGGCCCGCCACGGCGCCGGCGAGGTGGGCGGCAAGATCCCCATCGTCGGGCTGCTCGAGGCCCTCGGCGTCCAGAAGATCCTGGACGTGGACGCCTACAACCAGCGCAAGCTCATCGGGTACGTTCAGGAGGCCAACGCCCACGAGGGGTTCGCCGTGGTCATCGCCAGACACCCCTGCATGCTCAAGTTCACGCGCGAGAGCCGCAAGAGGCGACCGGATCTGAAACTGCCGAAGATCACGGTGAGCCCGGACCAGGCCGCCGACGCCATGCCGGCCATGGAGCAGTTCGGCTGCCCCACCTTCCAGCGCACCGACGACGACCTCGTGGGCGTGTCCGAGGACCTGTGCATCGGCTGCGGCTCCTGCATCATGACCGCCGCGCCCGGCACCCTCGAGCTTCAGCGGCCCGCGCCGCCGTCGGCACCCCCGGAAGGTCCCGAGGGAGGTGACCGATGAGCGTCTTCAATGTCTACCTCACGGGCGTGGGCGGGCAGGGCATCGGCCTCTTGTCGGGCGCCCTGGGCGCGGCCATCGTGGACGCCGGCCTCGCGCTCCGCGGTTGCGAGACCCACGGCCTGGCCCAACGGGGCGGCGTGGTGGTGTCCCACCTGCGCATCGGCGAGGGCGCCTTCGCGCCCCGGGTCCCGCCCGGCCAGGCCGACCTGGTGGTCTCCCTGGAGCGCCTCGAGGCCCTTCGCGGCACCGTGAGCAACCTGCGCCGCGGCGGCCGCGTCATCTACTACGACGCCGAGTACCAGCCCATCGCCGTGCGCATGGGCGAGGCGAGGTACCCCAAGGCCGACGACATCGAGGCCGAGGTGGCCCGCAAGGGCGGCACCGTGGAGCGGGTCTTCGACGAGGGCCTCTCCGACCCCAGGATGCAGAACGTCGCCCTCCTCGGACGCGTGGCAGCCCTGGGCGCCATCGACCGGATCACCCCAGAGCGGCTCGAGAAGGCCATCTCCGCCTCCGTCCCCGCGAGCCTGGTGGACCGGAACCTCGAAGTCTATCGTCGCGCCCTCGGCGCCTAGCGCATTTACATCGCAGATATCTGATCCCAAGGTCGCTACACCAGAGCACTCTGATGTCTGTCATCCACGCGAAAGCGGGGATCCAGGGAGAGACTGCCAGGCCAAATCCCTGGATTCCCTCGTTCGAGGGAATGACGACCCAAAAGTGTAGCGACGTTGCGAACAGTTGTCTGCGCATTTACCTTGAGACCCGACCGCGGGATCGACGTCGGGCTGCCGCGACCGAGAACGTCGTAAACCAAGTCGAAACCTCCGTATTTTGCTCACAATGACCTATTTCGCCCCAGCGAAGCCGGTGTCCTTTCACCCTTGAATTCGGCGCGGTCGATCTGCATGAATGCATCCACGGTGGATTCGAATCACGGGTCCGGGAAAAGAGGAGCGCGCAATGCGACACGGTGGATCGGTCTTGATCTGTGCAGTCATCTCCCTGGGTCTTGCCGTCTGCTCCGATGACGACGTCGACCAGGCCGACACGGGCGTTGGGCCCGAGGCCGGCCTGGACGGTGCCGCCCCGGTGGATGGAGGAGAGCAACCCGACGCCGCGGCCCAGGCCGACGGCAGCGTGAGCCCCGGTTGCGATGGGCTCGCCGAGGGCCTCAACGCGGGGTTCGAGGTCGATGGCCTGTCGAGGTCCTTCGTGCTGAACCTGCCCAACGATGTGGACACGGGCGGACCCTTCGCGGTGGTCTTCAGCTACCATGGCCTGGGCGACACGATGCAGAACTTCGTTGGGCTTATGGCGTCGCAGGTCAATCACAGCGCCTTGCCGTTTGTCCTGGTGACCCCTGCCTGAATTCTCGACAATCTGAGGCGAGAAAACGCCCTTGAGATGCTCGCGACGCGCATCTTTTCAAGCTCCAAGCGGTGGACCTCCTACGGGTCCTCGTGCGTCCCAGCGGGAGCCCGGGCAAGTTCAAGGTGATCGTGGTGCAGACGAGCACTTGCCCGCCACACCTGGAGCGGGTGCCCAACGGGGTTCGTCTGACCGTGTTCAAGACCCTGGACGGCGCCTGGCTCAAGCGCGAGGTGCGGCTGTGGAAGTGTGGCAAGCTCCGGGGCTGGCGTCCCCCGCGCCCCCGTGAGGCGCCGTGCGCTCCGACAGGCCCGCGTGACTTGTCCTTCGCGGGACAAGAGCGCTTGACCCGCAGTGCAACGTGGTGGACGATCGACGGTATGACAACCGTGGCGTCCATTCGAGCGGCCCTGTTCGTAGCGGCGATCCTCTCAGCGCTGCTGGTCGGCCCGTCCGCCCGGGCGGACACCGTTTTCCAGCTCGACCTGCCGCTCACCAGTCAGAACGACACCCAGTCGGTGATCAACAGCTATGGCGGCCAGATCAACGGCGGCCAGTTCGGTATGGACGGCTGGACCACGGTTGCGCGAGACGACTTCATCGAGGTCAATTTGCCGTTTCAGCTCGACACGCAGGAGGGGATGCTCCAAACGACCGTGGCGAACTTCGAGCTCAATCCACCCTTCTCCACGCACTACTGGGGCTTTGGCCTGGTGGCCATCGACGCCGTCGGCGCGGGTGCCACCTCCCTGGCGCCGGCGGGCCGCGCCAGCCTGGCATCGGGGTACCGTGGCTACTGGGACACGGGCAATGATCGTGTGGCCCAGGCTTTCTGGAACCTGTACGATCCGGGATGCACGGCCTGGCAGAACTGCACCACCGAGGTGGGCAACGGCTCGGCGAACTTCATCCCGACCACCGGCTCGGTGACCTGGACCCACGCCTGGGTGGGCCAGGTGCAGGACGTGTGGTTCGACAACGGCAACGTGGTGCATCGGGCCATGGACCTGAGCGCGACGTCGCCCTCGGGCCTCCTGGTCGAGGACCAGCTGATTCTGACCATCAACGTATGCGGCGGATCCTCTGTGGTGACTTGCGGATCCTGGGACGAGCCCGGGAATCGGGGCGGGCCGGTGGGCGTCACGTACTCCAACGTGCTGCTGGAGATCTACGGCACCGTGGCTCCGGACGCCGGCGTCGATCCGGATGCCGGCGTCGATCCGGATGCCGCGGTGGACGGCGGTCAGGACGGCGGCCAGGACGGCGGTCAGGACGGTGGCGCCGGTTGGGACGCGCAGCTGGGCGATGGCGGGCGGCCCGACGCGGCCGCCACGGACGGCTCCATCGCTTCGCCGGACGGTGGAGGGCCACCCGGCACGATCAGCAGCGGCTGCAACTGCCGCTCCGGCTCCCAGGACGGATGGACGGGGTGGTGGCTCCTGGCTCTGCTGATTGTGCTGTGGACTTGGCGTCCCCAACGCCAACGAGGCCTGGGAACGGCGCCCGAACATCACTGACGCAGAGCGTCAGCGCCCTCGCCAGATGGTCAGCGACGGATGGAGTGTTACGGTTAAAGGTGCCCCAGCGCGGGGCACTTCATCGGGAACGACTGCGCTTCAGATAGGGGTAGATGACCTTCTCAAACTCAGGGGTAACCACATACAGCGTATTGGCCCGGTCCTTCGCTCCCTGGAGGCTCAGGTGCTTGTAGCCTGGCACGATGATGACCTCGCGCTGCAACCTGCTAGCGCCCAAATCAGTCCCACGGTGACGAGTGTCTGCGCCCAATGCTGGTCCATGGAATTCTCCAGTTCAGAGAGTTCGTAGCACCCCTATGCCCTTGCAGCAAACTTGGGCGTGCACCGGACGATGGAGACGGCCAGATTCTTCACCAGGGAATTTCGGGTAGAGCCCATGGACGCATGGGCGCACGGAGGGTGCCGTGGGGCTACCAGACCTCGGGATAGGCTACGTTCACGAACAGGTTCTCGAGGTGGGCCTTGTGGCCGCGTTCCATGGCGGCGAGCTCCTCGAAGAGGTTCTTGAACTCGGCGTTTTCCATGGTGCCGGCCAGGGATTGGTAGGACTCCATGGCGGCCTGCTCCTTCTTGATGGCGAGGCCGATGGCGTCGACGGGCTTCATGTCCAACGAGAGGGTGGGCCAGTCCTGCGCCTCGGCCACACCGTAGTCCGTCACTTTCTGGAACTCCACCTTGGCCATGGGATCGGACTTGAAGGTCTGCAGCCGATGGCGGTGCCCTTCCTCGTCGGCGCTCAGACGGGTGAAGATCTCCTTTACCGAGGGGTCGTCCACCTTCTTGGCGGCGTCGGCGTAGAAGTCCCGGGCTTCGATCTCGCCCTGGATGGCGCTTTGGATGATGGTCTCGAACTGTTCGGCGTCCATGGGTTCCTCCTCCAGGTGACCCCGTCATAGTCTGCGGCGGGGCGGGCGCGGTCAATGCCAATGTGCGCCCGTGGTTGATGTCACCGGCCCAGGTACAGGCGGGTGCCGAAGCGGATGAAGAAGCCCGTGCCACCGTGCTGGGTGTACCGCCCCAGCTCCCCGATGTCGTCGTACACCACCGTGAACACGCCCGAGGCGCCGGCCTCCAGAAACAACACGACCTTACGGTTCACGTAGACCTCCACCCCGCCATAGGGCTCGAAGCCCACGGTGACGTTCTTGCCGATGAGGCCCTCTTGCGTGGCGAAGGTGGTGCCCCCGAAGACCTCGAGGCCGAAGTACACCCGCACCAGGTTCCACTTCGGCCGCGTGCCGTAGTGGAAGAAGAAGCTGCCGGTGACCATCCAAGGCAGGTACACCACGTCGTCCGAGCTGTCCCGGTTGGGGTGCGGCACCAGGGCGGCGGGCATGGACCAGCTGGCGCGGAAGCCCACCTGCCAGCGGTCGCTCAGCTTGGGCAAGAGCAAGCCGACGTTGACCGAGGCGAAGACCCCGACGAGCCCCGTGGACAGGTCAAGGCCCACGCCGTTGCCCGTGTGCGTGATGGCCCGGTCGAGCGCCTGGGGCGGGCTCGCGGGCTGGGGCGCGGTCGTGGGCAGAGGCGGAGTCTGGTTTCCACCTTGGGCCCAGGCCGGCCCGATGGTGCCGAGTGGTCCAGCAGCGAACCCGAAGGTGATGGTGAAGGCGACGGCGATGGTGGCGGTGGTCTTGATCATGGCGCTCCCCTTGTCGGGCAATCTAACCACGGTGTGAGCAAAGCAAACCCGCTCCCGGCCCGTCGGGCCCGGGCGGTTGAATCCGGCGCCGGGCGACTTAGGTTGGATGAGTGTAGTGAGCGTCTGTCGACGCGAGGAGAATCCCATGGCAGACCCGAAGACCACGGTCTGTCCGCAATGTGGAGCCATCAACCGGGTCCACCTGGATCGGCCGGCCGGGGCGGCGCGGTGCGGACGGTGCAAGGCCCCTCTGTTCACGGGCCAGCCCCTGGCCCTCGGCGCCGAAGCCTTTGATCGACACCTGGCCCACAGCGAGGTTCCCGTGCTGGTGGACTTCTGGGCGGACTGGTGCGGTCCCTGCAAGATGATGGCACCCGTCTTCGTCCAGGCCGCCGCCGAGCTCGAGCCCCGCGTGCGCCTGGCCAAGGTGGACACCGAGCGCGATCAGGGTCTGGCCGCGCGCTACGGCATCCGGTCCATTCCGACCATGGTCCTGTTCAAGGACGGAAAGGAAGCGGCGCGGGTCTCCGGCGCCATGGATCTGCCCCGGCTGGTCCGGTGGGTGCGTCAGGCCGTCTGAGAGGGCTCACGGGGCGCTCACGCCCAGGGCCCAGAGGCTGATGGCCATCACGATCATGCCGAGCACCACGCCCACGATGGCGGTGTGCTCCCTTTCGTACTCCCGGGACGCGGGGACCAGCTCGTCCAGGGAGATGAACACCATGATGCCGCCCACCGCCGCCAGGCACACTCCGAGGAAGGTCTTGCTCAGAAAGGGTGCCAGAATCAGCGCACCCAGGAGGGCGCCGAGGGGCTCTGAGATCCCCGACACGAAGGACCAGAGGAAGGCCTTCTTGCGGCTCCCCGTCGCGGCGTAGATGGGCACCGACACCGCCATGCCTTCGGGGATGTTGTGGATGCCCACGGCCACGGCCAGGGCGACCCCGAGGTCCATGTTCTTCATGGCGCCGGTGAAGGTCACCAGCCCCTCGGGGAAGTTGTGGATGGCGATGCCCATGGCAACCAGCAGGCCGGTCCGCATGACCTTCTTGCGCTGGGCCGAGTCGCCGGGACCCTCGTAGTGCTCCGCGCCCCAGTCGTGGGGGATGGCCATGTCGATGAGGAACATCACCCCCATGCCGCCGAAGAAAGCCATGTGAGCCCAGCCGAATCCGATGTCCTTGATGGCGGCGCCGAGCAGCTCCACGAAGGAGACGTGGATCATCACCCCGGCGGCGAACCCCAGGGTCAAGGCCATGAAGGTCTGGCTGGGCTTGCGCACGAAGATGCCGATGACGCTGCCGATGGTCGTGGCCAGCCCGGCCAGGGCAGACAGGAGCACCGCGTTGACGAGCCTGGAGTCCATGTCGCCCCTGTTTGTACATCGTAGTGGTAGTATTTCGCAAGCGGCGCCGTCGGGGGGCGCGGATCCCGGAGAATCGAGCCCCGCCGTCGGGCTCGGCGGGACCGGCGAAAATGTTGTAGAATGCGGTCTCCCATGAGCTGGATATTCAGGCACCCAATTGTCACGGTTCTCATCCTGGCCGTGATCGTGGTCGGCGTGGGGCATCGTGCGGCCTTCGTCGTGCAGAACAACTCCCCCGAGACGTTGTTCGGCGCCGACGAGGGGGCCAAGGCCACCTACAAGAAGATGGTGGACACCTTCGGGGGCGACGAGGTGGTGCTGGTGCAGTTGCGCGGGGCCCGGCCGGACCGGGCAAAGGACCTCCACGCGGTGGCGCGGCTGGAGCGGCGCCTGGCCGCGGCCCCGGGGGTCAAGCGCGTCCTGTCCCCGGCGCAGATCTACACCGTGGGCCCTGACGGAAGGTCGACGGGGCCGCTTGTCGAGCCCACCGCGGCGCAGGTCCGGGCGGTGACCCGCGAGCTGAAGGCCATCGGGCTGTACCGGCGCATCGGGGTCTACCAGCCCGACGCGCCGGCCCTGGGCGCCCTCGCGGTGGTGGTGATGAAGGGGCCCAAGGCGCGGTCGCGGCTGGCTGCGTCCCTGGACGGGATCCGGTCGGACTTCAAGAACCAGGGGTACCGACCCCTCATCGCCGGGCTGGCCCCGGCCAACGCCGCGGTGGACCGGGAGCTTCAGCGGTCCCTTACCTTGTTCATGCCGCTGGTGGCCGTGGTGGCCGTGCTCATCGGCTGGATCCTCTTCCGCTCGGTGCGGGTGCTGTTGGCCATGTTCCTCCCGGTGCTGGGTGTGGTGATCCTGGGCGTGGCAGGGCTGGAGATCACCGGCAACAGCCTCAACCTGGTCACGGCGGTGATGCCACCCCTGGTCCTTGCCGTCAGCTTCGCGGGGGCGATCCATCTGGTGTCGCACTACGCCTCCTGCTGCGCCCAGGACGGCCTGCAGCGGCGCGCGGCGGTGGATGCGACCATCCGGGAGAAGCTCGCGCCCACGGCCTTCGCCTACCTGACCACCGCCGTGGGCTTCGGATCCCTGGCCATCAGCCACATGCCATCGGTGCGGGTCCTGGGGCTCGCCGCCGCGGGATCGTTGGTGGTGGCGCTGGTGCTGGTGACCGTCGGTACGCCCTGCCTCATCCTGCTGCTCAAGCCGAAGATGTGCATGCCGGCCCACAGGCGGGTGCTGCTCCAGCGCGTCGCGCTCTTCGGGCTGCGGCGGAGGTGGTGGGTGATAGGCTGTGGCGTCGTGCTGGCGGGGCTGATGGTCTTCGGCCTGACGCGGCTCACGACGAACATCAACGGTATGGATTTTTTGCCCAAGGACATGCCCGAGCGGGCGGACTACCAGCTGCTCGAAAAGGAGGGCCTCGGTCTGGGCAACCTGGACGTGTGGATCCACAGGAAGGTGCCCCCGGGGCAGGTCGTGGCCGACGCCGAGCGTCTGGCGAAGATGGCCGCGGACCTGAAGACCGCGCCGAAGATCACCGGATCGGCGGGGGTCCACGACCTGCTGCTCATCCTGGGGTACCGCATGAGCGGGCAGGCGAGCCTCCCGCCGGCGGAGGCCGTGAGCCTCCTCCCAAAGCCTGTGCTGGACCTGCTCCGCCTCTACTGGGTCCCCGACAAGGGGCTCAAGCTCACCCTGTTGTCGGTCACCGGCGAGAAGGACACGCTCAAAAAGCAGCGGGCCGCCATCGTGGCGGCGGCCAAACGCCACTTCCCCGGCGCCAAGGTCGACATCAGCGGCCAGTACGTCATGCTCATCTCCACCCCGGGCACGGTGACCGAGACCCTGGTGACCAGCCTCTCGGTGACGGTGGGCATCATCGCGCTGCTGTTTCTCATCGCCTTCCGCTCGCCGTGGCTCGCCCTGGGCGGGATGATCTGCAACCTGTTGCCCGTCCTGGCCATGATCGGCACCATGGGGCTGTTGGGCGTGCCCATGGACGTGGCCACGGTGATGATCGGGTCGGTGGCCTTCGGCGTGGCCGTGGACGACACGTTCCACTACCTGTACCACCGCAAGGAGTCCGGCAGCATCATGCGCGCGGCCCGGATCGCCGGCCAGGGGATCGTGGCCACCACCCTGGTCATCGCCGGGGGCTTCGCCGTGCTCGGCTTCTCGGGTTTCAACCCCGTGGTCCGCCTCGGGCTCCTCCTCGCCTACGGCACGGTGGTGGCGCTGGTGGCGAACTCCGTGCTCCTGCCGGCCATCGTGGGGCGCCGGAGCGAGGTGGAGGAAGCCCATGACCCACGGGGGCTGCGCGAGGCCCTCCAGGAGGCGCAGGACGCCCAGGTCTGCGGGCTGGACCCAAAGGTCCTCGAGCCCTGATCCGGCCAGAGGCCTCGCAGCGAGCCCTCTGGCCGCCGACGCGGGTTTCTACGCCGCAGCGGGTTTCTACGCCGCGGCCGGGATGGCGCGGAGGAAGTCGGTCACCAGGTCGGCGGCCAGGTCGGCCTGGGTCTCCAGCACCAGGTGGCCGCCCTCGAGGCGGTGCACCGTGAGGTGCTGCACGAAGTGTCGCACTTCCTCTACGGCGGTCTCGGGCAGGAGCAGGTCGTCGGTGGCCTGGATGTACATCACGGGGATCTCGATGTCGCTGGGGTCCAGCTCCAGGTCCCGCACCTCCTCGACGCGGCTGGCGATGACCGCGGGGTCCATCTTCTTCATGACCGAGCACAACGCGTCGAGCCGGTCCTTGGGGGGCTTGGGACCCATCATGACGCGCCCGGCGACCCAGCAGGGGATGGGCTGGGCGAGGAGCCAGGGCATGGGCAGGAGCCGGGTGAGCTGCAACAGCTGCTTGCGCGGCGGGATGGCGAAGGTCACCGCGAGGATGAGCCCGCGCAGCCCGGGGTGGTGCCGCTGGGCCAGGGTCAGGCCGATGGGGCCGGCAAAGGACTCTGCCAGGAGGGCGAAGTCCGTGCCGTCGTGCGGGATCTGCTCGGCGACGCGGGCGATGAGTTCGGGGTAGGTGAGCCGCTCGTGGGCCGGATAGTCGAGCACCTCGGTCTGGATGCGGCCGCCCAGGGCCTCCACGAGGGGCTGAAACAGCTCGCCCGTGCCGTCCATGCCGGGCAGGAGCACGAGCTTCTTCACGGTCTCGATGGGGGCCATGTCGTCCATGGGATCGTTGTATACCATGTCTTTGGGAGCCGCGCGCGCCGTGGTAGGTTGCAGGCTTCACACTACGCGGGAGGAGAAGCCATCATGTCCCAGACCGACAAGAACCTCTATGACGCGTTCGTGGGCGAGGCCAAGGCATCCCAGAGGTTGCTGGGCTTCGCCCAGAAGGCCGACCAGGAGGAGTACCCAGCGGTGGCCAAGCTCTTCCGGGCCATCGCCAAGGCCGAGCAGATCCACGCCATCAAGCACCTGCGGCAGCTCAAGATCATCGCCTCCACCGAGGAGAACCTGGAGGCCGCCTTCGAGAGCGAGACCACGGTCAGCGAGAACGTGTACCCCGCCATGATCGCCCAGGCCGAGGCGGACGGGAACAAGGCGGCGGCCATCGGCTTTTCCCACGCCCGGGACGCCGAGGAGGTCCACGCCAAGCTGTACAAGAAGGTCATCGGCCACATGGTCGCCGAGGAGGAGCCCGCCTACCACGTGTGCCGGGTGTGCGGCTATGTGGTCGACGGCGATCCACCGGACGTATGCCCCGTGTGCAACGCGCCTCGCAAGGCCTTCCTCCCGGTGGAGTGACCCGCCCTCGAGCCCCTTCCATGGGCTGGTCCTGGCCCGGCCGGAACTGGCCCAGCGCATCTCGATCCAGGGGGCTGACGCGGTTGCCTGGGCGAGCTTTTCGCCTTGTCAGCAGAACGTTTGAACCCAGAGGCGATTCGCGCTATAGTGATTGAAATCGAAGCGTGGTTTCCCAGGACGGCAGCTCACAGATTCTGTGAGTCGGAGGAAAGGAAATAACAGGATGAAGAAGAAACAGCTAGAACAGGTGAAGCAGGAGATCTCGCGGCGCTCTTTCCTGCTCAAGGCTAGGAACGTTGGTGCCGCAGCAGCCGTGGTTGGGCTTGGCGCCTCCTTGGTGCTCGGCTCGTCCGGCTGCGAAGTGTACGCCGACTACGCCGACTACGCCGACTACGCCGACGGGTACGCAGACATCTATGGTGACTACATTGATGGCTACGCGGACTACTCGGACTACTCGGACTACTCGGATTACTCGGACTACTCGGACTACTCGGACTACGGTGATTACATCGACGGGTACTCGGACGCTTACTCCGACGCGGGCTAGCTCCTCGTACTGACGCTCGTCTGCGACTTCCCCAAGCTCCTCCAGTCGCTCGATCGGGACCTTGGATCCCGCATCGTCACAGGTATGTCTGCCATCTGGCCAGTCCGGACATCCTGGGACGGCCTGTCCGGTGGGTCGCCTACCTGACGCAGTCCCTGAGCTGGGGTGTTTTGGCGGCGTTTTTGCGCAGGGCCTCGAGGGACATCTTGCAGGCCTTGGCGACCGACGCGCGGGTCGCCGGATTCCGGAGCAACTTTCGGTAGGCCTTGATCGATGTGCGCCACGCCTTCAAGATGGCTTTTCCGGAGCTTTGGGGGAGCTTCTTGGCGTAGCATCGGAAGAAGGCGCCGAGAAGATCACAGTCGGGCACACCGAGGTCATCGGCGTGGACGACCTGTCCGTCCTCCGACGGGATCCGTGGATCGACGGTGGTCCGGCCGATTCGGCACCAGTGGACGATCAGCTTCTTGGCGCCGGGCCCGAAGGTGCATTTCAGGGGCTCGACGCGGACTTGGTCCTCGCCTGAGTCCGTGCGCACGAAGACCCGCGCCCGGCCTCGCACCCGCAGGCCGGACTTCGAGCGCGAGATGGTGGTGGGGCCCCGGAGGGCGTCGAAGGCGATGAGCTCCTCGCTCCCCGGTCGGCGCGTCCGGGTCACGTTCGCGGTCAGGTACCCGACGATGGCGCGCCTCACCGCGGTGGGGCTCACGCGCGGTGCCGCCGGATGTGTCGGAGCGCCCGCGTCCGAGCCGCGGTTGGCGAGCTTGGCCTTGCACCCCGGGGCGGCGAGCGCTCCGAGGGCGGCGAGCGCTCCGAGGGCGGCGAGCGATCCGAGGGCGGCGAGCGATCCGAGGGCGCAGACCGTGCCCAGGACGGTCCGTGTCCAGTCTTCGGGCAATGGGTTTACCATGGAGGTAGAATGACACGGTTTCGTCCTGCGACCAGACGAATGTGCGGCGCCGGGAGGTGGAGGCGGGTGAGGAGCGTTGGTCGGTCGGTCGGGCGGTCGGTCGGGCGGTCGGTCGGTCGGCCGAGCGGTCGGCCGAGCGGTCGGCCGGGCGGTCAGGGGGTGCGGATCACCAGGAGTCGGATCTCGGTCATGTCCTCCATGGCGAAGCGGATCCCCTCGCGGCCCAGGCCGGAGTCCTTCACGCCGCCGTAGGGCATGTGATCCACGCGCCAGGAGGGTACGTCGCCGATGACGACGCCGCCCACGTCCAGCTCGTCCCAGGCGCGGTGGGCCTTGTACAGATCCCGGGTGAAGATCCCCGCCTGGAGCCCGAAGGTGGAGTCGTTGACGGCGGCGAGGGCGTGTCCGAAGTCCGAGAAGCGGGAGAGGACCGCCACGGGTCCGAAGATCTCCTCGGCCACGACGGGTTGGTCCGCGTTCACGTCCTCGAGCAGCGTGGCCTCGATGGTGTTGCCCTCGCGTCCGCCGCCGCACAACAGCGTGCCGCCCGCCTCCACGGCCGAGGCCACCCAGGTCTGGATCCGGTCGGCCTCCTTCGCCGAGATGATGGGGCCCACGAAGGTCTCCTCGTCCGAGGGATCCCCGGCCACGAGGTCCTTGGTCGCGGTCACCAGGCGATCCCGCAGGGCCTCGTAGATGGCGTCGTGGGCGATGATCCGCTGGACGCTGATGCAGCTCTGGCCCGACTGGTAGAAAGCGCCGCTTATGATCCGCGGCACGGCGTCGTCCAGGTCGGCGTCGCTGTCCACGATGACCGCCGCGTTGCCGCCCAGCTCGAGCACGACCTTCTTCTTGCCCGCCTTGGCCTTGAGGGCCCAACCCACGCCGGGAGACCCGGTGAAGCTGAGCAGCTTGAGGCGCTCGTCGGTGGTGAAGAGGTCGGCGCCGTTACGGCGGCAGGGCAGGACCGAGAAGGCCCCGGCCGGCAGGTCGGTCTCGGCGAGGATCTCCCCGATGATCAGCGCGCCCACGGGCGTCAGGCTCGCGGGCTTCAGGACGAAGGGGCAGCCCACCGCCAGGGCCGGCGCCACCTTGTGGGCCACCAGGTTCAGCGGAAAGTTGAACGGCGCGATGAAGGAGCAGGGCCCCACCGGGACGCGCTTCCACATGCCGCCGTAGCCGCGCGCCCGGGCGCTGATGTCCATGGGCAGCACCTCACCGGTCATGCGGACGGACTCCTCGGCGGCGATGCGGAAGGTGTCGATGAGCCGGCCCACCTCCCCGCGGCTGTCTCGGATGGGCTTGCCCGCTTCTGTGCAGAGGGCCTGGGCCAGGTCCTCGGCCCGCTCGGTGAAACGCGCCACGCAGTGGTTGAGCACGGCCTGGCGCTCGTAGGCCGGCATCTGGCGCATGGGGCGCGTCGCGGTGACCGCCGCCGCGATGGCCGCATCGATGGCCGCCGGGGCTGCCAGGGCCACCCGCGTGGCCGGGTCTCCGGTGTGCTTGTCGGTGACGACCAGGTCGTGGTTGGGCGCCTCGGCCCTCCCGGCGAGGTAGTAGGGGTAGGTCTCCGCCAGCATCTCAGGTCTCCTTGTCCGTCGCGGTCGCGGTCGTGGTCGCGGTCGTGGTCACGCTCGCGGTCACGCTCGCGGTCACGATCACGGTCACGGCCGCCGGTCTCAGATCGGACACAGCATCTCCCCCAGCCGCTGGGTCAGCAAGCCGTTTTCCCGGTAGTCGATGGGGATCACCACCAGGCTTGGCCCGGGCGTTTCCAGGGCCTTCTCCAGCGTCGGCTTCAGGTCGCGGGCGTTGTCCACCCGGTGGCCGTCCCAGCCGAAGGCCTCGGCCAGCACCATGAAGTCGGGGTTCCCGAAGGACAGGTCCGTGTGTCGTCCGAACAGCGTGTCCTGCTTCCACGCGATGAGCCCGTAGGCATCGTCCTGCCACAGCAGCACGACTAGGTCGGAGTCGAGGCGCCGCGCCGTCTCCATCTCCTGGACGTTCATCAAAAAGCCGCCGTCCCCGCAGATGGCGAGGATCCGGTTTCCGTCGGCCACCCGGGCGGCGCTGATGGCCGCGGGCAGGGCGAAGCCCATGGAGGCAAAGCCGTTGGGGATCAGGCAGGTGTTGGGCTCGTGGCACTGGTAGTGGCGGGCGACCCACATCTTGTGGGCGCCCACGTCGCTGAGCAGCACGTCGTGGGGGCGGAGGACCTCGCGGACGTCGCACAGCGCCTTCTGCGGTCGGATGGACCCCTCGGTGTCGTCCTGGGCGTGGAGGGCGAACTCGCTCCGCATGGCCTCCCGGACCTCCAGCTGAGCGTCGCGATCGACATGGATCTGGCAGGGCTCGCACCGCAGCCGCTCGTTGAACATCCAAAGGGTGTGGGCCAGGTCACCCACCACCTCCACGTCCACCCGGTAATTCTCATCCACCTCGGCGGGCAGGAAGTCCACGTGGATGATCCGCTTGTCCCCGTCCGGATTCCAGAGCCGGGGAGGATACTCCACCATGTCGTAGCCCAGGGCGACCACCACGTCCGCGTCGTCGATACAGCAGGCCACCACGTCCCGGGCTTGGAGGCCGATGGTGTACAGGCAGTAGTCCGCGTCCATGTCCACGCAGCCCTTGGCCATGAACGTGGACACCACACCGATGCCGGTCTGGTCGGCGAAGATCCGGAGCTGCCTGCTGGCCCGCTTGCGGATGGCGCCGTTGCCCGCCAGGATCAAGGGCCGCTTGGCGCTGTGGAGGACGTCGAAGGCGCGGTCGACGATCTTGTCGTCGGGCACGGGCCGCCGCAGGCGAGCCGCGCGGATGGGCACCGTGTCGGTCTCCAGGGCGGCGATGTCCTCGGAGAGCTCGATGTGACAGGCCCCGGGCTTCTCCGTGGTGGCCAGCTTGAAGGCCTTCCGGATGACCTCGGGCACGGTGTCGGGGTGGTGAACGGCCTGGGCCCACTTGGTCACCGGCTCGAACATCTTCACGACGTTCATGGCCTGGTGGCTCTCCTTGTGGAGGCGGTCCCGACCGCCCTGGCCAGTGATCACCACCAGGGGCGCCCGATCCATGTTGGCGTCGGCCACGCCGGTGATGAGGTTGGTGGCGCCGGGCCCGAGGGTGCCCAGGCAGACACCGGGCTCACCGGTGAGCCGGCCGTGGGCCTCGGCCATGAAGGCCGCGCCCTGCTCGTGGCGACACAGGACGAACTCGATGCCTGAGTCCGCCAGGGAGATCATCAGGTCGGCGTTCTCCTCCCCGGGCACCCCGAAGATGGTCTTGACGCCCTCTGCTTCGAGACACTTGACGAACAGATCCGAGACTTTCATGGCGGACGGCTCCGGTTTTGGATCGTGATCCGGGGTCGAACTATAGTGTCTGGGTGGGAGCTCGGCAAGAGTCGCGAAGAGGGGATCGCGTCGCCTATGCGCGGTTGCGGCGGATCAGCGCCATGAGCTCCTCCCGGGTCACGCCCAGGCGAGCGGCGGTCTGGGCGGCGAGGGAGGTCTCGGCCACGCCGGGGCCGATGGAGTAGCAGGGACGCTGGTGCTCGTCCAGCTCCACCTGGATGAAGTCGAGGTGGAGCGCGCTTTCGGCGTCGGCGGCCAGGCGCCGGGTGAACTCCAGGAAGTGGGTGGAGATGAACACCTCCGGGCCCAGCTCGGGCAGGAGCGTCAGGACCAGGTAGAAGATCTCCTCGCCCTCGGAGGGGTTGGTTCCCGAGCAGAACTCGTCCAGGACGACCAGGGCCTTGGGGCGTGACTTCTCGAACATCTTGCGGATGCGGATCAGCTCCGTGCCCAGGCGACCTTCACCTTTCTCGGGGCGCGGATCCGCGAGCCCGATGAGCGAGACGAAGAGCCCCGAGGCCGGCCGCAGGCGCGCCTCGGCCGCGGGCACGAACATCCCGCCCTGGGCCAGGAGCTGGGCGATGCCGACGGCCTGGAGCAGCCGGGTCTTGCCGCCGGAGTTTGGGCCCGTGACCACGGAGATGGTTTCGAAGGTGTCGCTCTGGAGGTCACAGGGCACGGGGGTGATCTTGTCCTCGATGAGGATGGGGTTGAAGAGGCCGCGCATCCGGCGACCGCCTTCGGGCGCGAGGTCGGGGAAGCAGACGGCGAGGCCCTTGGACTCGCAGAGGCGCCGGAAAGCCAGGGCTGAGAGGTACAGCTCCATGTGCCCCAGCAGCTGCACCAGGGGCGGCAAGAGGTGCTTGACGCCGTCGAAAACCAGGTCCAGCCACCGCTCTATCAGCTCGTCACCGCCGAAGCGGTATCCGCGCAACACCAGCCCCACCCGCCCGAAGAACCGCTTGGCGGGGGAGACGTGGAAACGGTTGTCCTGGTTCTCCCGGAGGCCCAGCAGCCCGAACTTGCGCACCCTGCCGTCGGCGCCGAGCTGGAGCTGCACGTCCACCTGCGCCAGGTTGTTCTCGTACTCCAGCAGCTCCTGTAGACGGCGGTATCCGGCGGTCGCCTTGGCCTCGGTGGCGAAGGCGCGGATGCGCCGCAGCCCCGACGTGCAGTCGGCGAAGGCCGCGGACGAAGCCTCGATGATGTCTCGCACCAGGGTCAGGGTCTCCACACGGTGGCGGGTCTCCTCGTAGCGCGAGGTGATGTCCTGCAGGTCGAAGCAGAGGCGCAGGTGGCACAGCTGCCGGTAGATCGCGCGCAGGTTGTCGCGATGGTCGGCCCCTGCGGCCAGGTCCTGGAGGATGACCCGGCGGAACTGAGCCACGTCCGGATCCGCCGGCGGCGACGACAGCACCCTGATGAGGAAGGGCTTGTTGAGGGGCGCCGTCCACCCGTCGATGGTGACGGACATGCAGCGGTCCACGAGCTCGGACAGAAAGAGGTCCTCGGCGTAGCTCTCGGGATCCCAGTCCGAGGGGGGCAGGGCGACGTCGTCCAGGGCCGCCATCAGGGTGTCCAGGCAGCCGCCTCCAGCAAAGGCGAAGTCCAGAGCGCCGCAGAGCCCGGGCCCGTTCACCGCCAGGGTGGCCTGTTCGTCGAGCAGGTCGGGGATCGCCTCCAGGGAGGTCAGCCCGGCGTGGCCGCTGGGCGTGAAGTGCTTGGCGCCCTTGATGAATGCGTTGGTGGACAGTGCCCTGCGTGCCGCGCGCAGGGTGGAGCCGCGCCGGGCTCGCCGGGACTCGCGGGTGCTGGACTTGCGTCCCATGGTCTTTTCAGGGCGCGAAGCGAAGCGGGTAGGAGACCTTGGTGGTCTTCTTGGACCGGCCGAACCGCGCCCTCCGGAAGACGCGTCGTACGCATTTCTGGAGTCGGCGGTGCTTGATCGTGCCCTTGCGCACCTTGACGCCTCGGGTTTTTCCGCGCTTGTTGATGCGGAACTTCACGATGAGGGTGCCGGCGAGGTTCTTGCCCTTTTTCAGCACACGCCTTTCGTAGCATTTCCTGACCTTGGGCATGAGCTTCTTCACGCCGTCCTGGATGGCTGCCAGGTCGAGCCCACCGGTGGCCGACGCGGTGCCGGCGCCTGGCGGGGGAGGCGGGGGCGCGGGCCGCGGGGGCGCTGCGGGCGGCGTCTTGCACTGTCGGAGGCGTACCTCCAGCGTTGCCACCTTGGCCTTCATCTCGGCCGCCTGCCGCTGGACCGTCTGCAGGTGAGACCGCATGCCCTTGATCCGCATCTCGGCGGCGGTCAGGGTCTGCTTCGACTTGTTGTGCTCGATCTGGGCCAGGGTAAGATCGCGCTGGGCCAGCTTGAGCTTTCTCACCGTCGTGTCGTGCTTGGCCTGCGGCACGCCGCATCCCACCGCCGCCAGGATCCCAGCAATGCCCAGGGCCAATGTAGCTCGTCGCTTCTTCATGGTTCCTCCTACTTTGGTATTGAGCTCAACCCCGCCAGAGTTGCATGATCTTCGGCTGTTGGCAACATCGTAGCTGTTTTGAGGGACTGTGCTTCGAATTGGCTCCCAGGCAGGCGACGCCCCCCATGCCCCTCACCGCGCCTTCGCGCGATCTGTCTCAGTTGTTGATTTCGTGTCTCATCGGCCCAGCGGTGAATCGGCTGCTGAGACAAATCGAGCAGCCTGGTACGACTTCGTGGGCGCTGGTTTCCTGATGCTGTCTGGGATTACGCTGGGTTGGGGGCGAAGGACCGTTTTTGGTACACACCTTGCTTGACTCACCGCAAACAGCGAGAACCACATGGGCGAAACCACCGGTTGAACCCGGGACACAAGGAGAAGTGACATGACCATGAAAGAGAACCTGGAGAACCTGTCCGGCATAATGAAGCGCTGGCAGAAGCTCGAGAACGCCGCCATCGCCCAGGCCGCCCGGATCATGGAGGAGACCGACCACCCGCTCATCCGCGCGGTCATGGAGATCATCAAGAACGACTCCGAGAACCACTATCGTGTCCAGCAGCTCATCATCGACAGCCTGGAGAAGGAGTACATCAACGTCTTTACCGATGACCTGGCCAGGTGCTGGGAGTCCATCGAGCGGCACATCGCCCTGGAGAAGAAGACCATCGAGATGGCCGCCGAGAGCCTGGTCGCCCTCGAGGGGTCCAAGAACGTGGTGCAGCTGTACCTCCTCGACTACCTCAAGATGGACGAGGAGAAGCACGACAAGATGCTGGCTGACCTGGACCGCATCAAGAGGGCCATGTACCCGTAGCTCCCAAGTCGCCAAGGGCCTCGATCCCGTTGGCCGGTCGCGGTATTGTGTGCCCGGCCATTTCTCTTGAATGAGGAGTCCGTCATGAAGCTGTTCCACCCGGCGCCCAGGTTCGAGCTCGCCGACGCCAACGGGGACCTGGTGACCCGCGACCACTTCGCCGGCCGGTACCTGGTTTTGTACTTCTATCCCAAGGCAAACACCCCAGGCTGCACCCGGGAGGCCCAGGAGTTCACCGCCCGCAAGCGGGACTTCGCCCGGCTGGACGCCGACGTGGTGGGTGTCTCCCCAGACGGTCTGAACGCCCTGTGCAAGTTCATCGAGTCGAGGGAGCTGGACATCCCGCTTTTGTCCGACCCGAACAAGGGCGTGGCCGAGCAGTTCGGCGCCCTGAACGAAAAGGGCGGCATCGGACGGTCCACCTTTCTCATCGATCGGTGGGGCGTGGTGCGCTGGCAATGGAAGAAAGTGAAGGTGGACGGGCATGTGGACGAGGTCCATGCCCTGGTCGAGCAGCTCCGCGCCGCGGATGAGGCGGTGAATCCGCTCTTGGGCGCTCGGCGGTCGAGGCGCGCCATGGGGGGCAAGATCTCCAAGGCGACCATCCGTCGCCTCGTCGGGGCCGCGCACCTGGCGCCGTCCTGCTTCAACATGCAGCCCTGGCGGTTCATCGCGGCCACGGGCGCGTCCCTGGAGGCGGTGCACGCCGGCCTCAAGGGCGGCAACGCCTGGGCCAAGCCCGCGCCGGTGATCTTCGCCATCGTCTCCCGACCGGAGCTGGACTGCCAGCTTTCCATGGACCGCGAGTACTGGATGTTCGACAGCGGCATGGCCGTCATGAGCCTGCAGGTCCAGGCCACCCAGATGGGGCTGTACGCGCACCCCATGGCGGGGTTCGATCCGACGGTGGTGAAAGAGGCCCTGGCCATCCCCGACGACCACGTGCTCATTGCCCTGGTGGCCGTGGGACGCCCGGTGGACATCTCCGTGCTGGACGCCGCCCAGCAGAAGATGGAGCGGGCGCGCCGGGACCGCAAGCCACTGGGGGACGTGCTGGCCTTCGACCGGTTCGACTTCGAGACTGACTGATGTGACCAGGCACGATTCGATCGGGTCCCAACGATCGCTTGACCGGCTCGCCGAGCCCAGGAGCGTCCACATGAAAGCCCTTGTCATCGACGGCGGATTCGGCCTGGAGAATCTGCAGTACACCGATCGCCCGGACCCGGTGCCCGGCCCGGGCCAGGTGCTGCTGCGCATGAAGGCCGCCTCGTTGAACTTCCGGGACCTGCTCACCGTGCGGGGTCTGTACGATCCACGCCAGCCCCTGCCGCTCGTCCCATGCTCCGACGGCGTGGGCGAGGTCATCGGCCTGGGCGACGGCGTCACCCGCCTGGCCGAGGGGGACCGGGTCTGCCCCATCTTCGCCCAGGGGTGGCTCGCCGGTCCGCCCCGCCGGCGGCGGATCCGTTCCACCCTGGGCGGCCCCCTGGACGGCACCCTCTGCGAGCTCATGGTGGTGAGCGCAGAGTCCGTGGTGCAGGTCCCGGGGTACCTGTCGGACGAGGAGGCCGCCGCGCTGCCCTGCGCCGCGGTCACTGCCTGGACGGCGCTGGTCACCGAGGGCAACACGAAGGCCGGTGACACCGTCCTCGTCCTGGGCACCGGTGGCGTGGCCCTCTTTGCCCTGCAGATCGCTCGACTCCACGGTGCCCGGGTCGTCATCACCTCGAGCAGTGACGACAAGCTCGCCCGGGCCAAGGAGCTCGGCGCCTCGGATGGCATCAACTACCTGTCCGTTCCCGAGTGGGGCAAGGCCGCCCGTGGGGTCACAGACCGGGTCGGCGTGGACCACGTCGTGGAGCTGGGCGGCGCCGCCACCCTGGACCAGTCCCTCCGCGCCGTGCGGGTGGGCGGCCGCATCTCCATCATCGGCGTCCTGTCCGGGGTCCAGACCTCCATCCCGCTCACCGCCGTCCTCATGGGTGCCGTGCGCCTCCAGGGCATCATGGTGGGTCACCGCGAGAGCTTCGAGGCGCTGTGCAGCGCCTTCACCCAAGCCGAGGTCCACCCGGTCATCGACTCCACCTATCCGCTCGCCGACGTCCGCGCCGCCTTCGATCACATGGCCGCCGGCGCCCACTTCGGCAAGATCTGCATCCGAATCGCCGAGTGACCCGCAAATCTCACCAGTCCCGCAGCCGGCCCGGGCCGGCCCCGGAGGCGGTGGACGGCTACGCGGTGCCGCGGGCGCGCCAGGTCAACACGAGGTAGGGCGGGGCCAGGGCGAAGCCGTAGAGAATGAGGGGCAGGTTGTCCCGGGCGTCCATCCCGAGCAGCACGAAGAAGAAGCCGGCGGCGGGGACGCGGAGCATCAGGTCCCGACGATGGGGGCGGTGCGCGGCCGGATGGCGCGCGGCGAGGAGGGCGAGGCCGGTGTGGAGGGTCCAGGCCAGTGCCACGGCGATCCAGGGGTTGATGGGGTGGTTGATCCACCGGAGGGCCCCCCACCAGGTGGCGACCAGGGCCGCGTGGGTGAAGGCGATGGGGACCACCAGCACGCCCAGCTCGAGCCAGGGGGAGCGGCGGTGGCGGTCCACCCAGTCGTAGATGGCCAGGCACGCCACGGCGAAGTAGGACCAGCCGACCACGCCGATGGGCGGGACCTTGAACAGCCCCGGCTCGTTCCAGGACCACAAGCCCGACTGCACGGCGATGGGCTCGATGACGTAGGCGTCGATGAAGACCATGGCGGCGGCGGCGACCAGGACCTTGCCACCGCCCCTGCGGCCGCCCAGCGCGTTCATGAGGTCCCAGGCCGAGGTGATGACGATGGGCCAGATGATGATGATCATCAGCGGCACGTGGTCGATGAACAGGGTCCAGCGGGGGCTGTATTGATAGAAGCCGTAGGCGTGGATGACGCTGTTTTCGGCCGCCCAGCTGGCGACGAGCACCAGGCCCAGGCGGCGGAAGAGACGCCAGCGATCGGTCTCGTAGGCGACGCGTACGACGAGGTAGGAGGCGACGATGAGGGCGCAGCTGAGCTCGAGGAAGATCATGGTTGATGGCTGGTTCCCGGTCACGGGTTCCCGGTCCCAGGGATAGTAGCCGTTCGGTGCGTCTTGGGAAGCAGCGATTGATCCCGGCGCCCGAAAAAAATCGACGAAATCAGAACTACCGGGTCGGTAAGGCGTCTAAGTGCTTTGTCCGTACATCCACGAATCCGTCCGGGGCCCTTCGAACGTGGGGTGGCACCAGGGGCGGCAGGGAGGAGTCCATGCCTGGGAAGACGTCTTTGGGACGTGCCGCATTGGTTTGCGCGTTGGCCGCGCTGCTGGTGGGTACGATCATGCAGTGTCGGGTGGAGCGGGACACGGTCCAGCCCAACCGGGTACGGCCCGCGCCAGTGGCGCCCGCGCCAGCGCGACGCAAGGCGGTCAAGCCGAAGGTGAAGCGCATCGTCTTCGGCAAGGACGTCACCAAGGAGCTGCGCAAGATGAACTCGGCGCTCTACGCGTCGCCGCCGCGCCGGTTCCGCCCCGTTCGTGTGACCCGCCGGCACTTCAGTCGGCGCCGCACCAAGCGCACCCGGGGCGGCTTCGAGGTGCGGTTCCCCAGCAGGGCGCCCATCACGACGCCGGCGGTGTACAAGGGGCGCGTCTACGTCAGCGGTGGGTTCAGGTCCAAGCAGTTCTACGCCTTCAGCGCCACGACGGGCAAGGTGGAGTGGGGTGTGAACCTGGGCGACGACGGGCCCTCGGCGCCGGCCTGTGATGAGGACGTGTGCGTGTTCAACACCGAGTCCTGCACGGTCTTCGCCCTCCACGCCCGGACCGGCAAGCGGCTGTGGTCCCACTGGCTCGGGGACCCGCAGATGAGCGCACCCACCATCGCCAACGGACGCGTCTTCACGTCCTATCCCACGCGGCGGCGTCACGGGAGAAAAGCCCTGCCACCCGGGTCGAGTCACGTGCTGGCGGCCTTTGCCCTCAAGACGGGCAAGCTGCTGTGGCAGCAGTGGATCGACGGAGACGTCATGTCGGCGCCCGTGGCCGCCGGCAAGGAGGTGTTCATCACGACCTTCGCCGGCACCGTCGTGGAGCTCGACCAGGCCACCGGCAAGATCCTGTCGGCCTTCAAGGCCCGGGCCACCTCGGCGCCCATTGTCAGCGGCAACGACGTCTTCTTCACCCAGCGGGTGGACAAGAAGGGCGCCAAGGTCGTCGAGGAGGGCATGGTGAAGCGGCGACGGTCGGTGGCGCGACCGGCGCCCCGGCGGGCCGTGCCCACGCGGCCCACGTCCTGGAATGTGAGGCCGCGGTGGAAGGTCGGCCCGGTCGGGGCCGGGCCCCTGTTGGCGAACCTGGGCGCGCCGCGTGCGGCCTGGCGACACGCGCCCCGGGGGCGGACCTGGATGGTGGGCGGCGGCAAGTACCGACCCTGGAAGAAGCGGGCGCGGTACCTCGACAGGAAGTTCCAGCGCAAGACGCTGTACTTCAAGAGTGGAAAGTCCCTGGACGAGGCCAACGGCTTTGCCAACACGCCCAGCTCTGCCAAGGCCAGGGTCGCGGCGGGGCTGGTGGGGCAGGGGACCGTGTCGCGGCTGCAGTCCTTCCAGGGCTCGCGCGTGCTGCACTTCAACAAGCGCAACTTCAACACCATGGGCGACGAGCTCGTCTGCACGGACCCCGAGTCCGGGGCCAAGCTGTGGTCCACCAAGATCAAGGGCAGCGTCAAGAAGATCGGCGGGTTCCTCGCCACCCCGCCGGCCGCCGCGGGCAAGTGGCTGGTGCTGGGCCTTACCCAGGGCCAGGTGATCATCGTCGACCCCAAGTCGGGCAAGAAGAGCAAGACCATCCAGGTGGGCTCGCCGGTGCGCTCCCAGCCCATCGTCCACGCGGGGTGGATCTACGTGGGCACCTCCAACGGGCGCCTCGTGGCCATCAACACCAAGGACAAGACCCTCACCGGCTGGACCCAGTGGGGCGGAGACGCCAAGCGCTCCGCGTCCCGCTGAGCAGTGCTTCTAAGCTTTTTCGGGGTGGAAGCCCGCCTGCTCTATGGCCTCGATCAGGTCGGCGGTGTCGGTGTCCTGGTCCAGGTCGACGGTGACCAGCTTGGTGCCCGGGTCGGCGTTGAGCGTCCGCACTCCGGGCAGGTCCACCACGGCTTTGGTCACCGACCCGGCGCAGTGGTTGCAGGTCATGTCGGGCACCCGTAGGACGAAGGCGTCCTCGTCGGGCTGTTTGCGGCGGTCGATGACAGCTTTGACCTCCCGGCCCAGGTGGTAGAGGGTGGCCGCGGCGAGCACCACCGCTGTGGAGATCTCCAGCCACCCTAGGCCCTCTGTGTGGTGCTTGCCGCCGGTGGCTAGAGTCGGCAGCAGAGACGGGAAGGCGGCGAAGAAGGCGTCAGTGGCCGCGCCCATGGCCAGGGCGCCCAGGGAGATGACCGCGAGGTAGATGATCAGCACGCGCCTGCCGAGCATCTGTAGCACCACCGTGAAGGTGGCGGCGTTGGTTGCCGGGCCCACGATGAGGAAGACCAGCGCCGCGCCCGGGCTGATGCCCAGGGCGATGAAGGCCGCCGCCAGGGGGATGGAGCCGCTGGCGCAGACGTAGAGCGGCAGGCCCACGGCGAGCATCACCAGGTACGACCACAGGCCGGTCCCCACGTACTTGGTCACGAAGGTCGCGGGGACGAGGTAGGTGATGACCCCACCGAGGAGGATCCCGATGGCCAGGGGGCGAGCGATGGCGCCGAGCATCTCGCCGAAGCCATAGGCGAGGCCATCGACCAGGGGGTTGGACCGCTTGGCGCCCCTGGGCCTGGCGGAAGGCGTCGGGGCGGTGACGGTCTGCCCGTCCCGGGTGCCGATGCTCGCGGCGGCCCCCGCGGCGATGCCCAGGACGAAGGAGCCAATGATCCGGATCACTGCGTAGGCCCCGCCGATGAGCGCGTAGGTGGCCAGGATGGAGTCCACGCCCGACGTGGGTGTGGAGACGAGGAACCCCACCACGGCTCCGCTCGAGGCGCCCTCCTTTTTGAGGGAGGCGGCCACGGGCACGACGCCGCAGGAGCACAGGGGCAGGGGCACACCCAGGGCTGTGGAGCGCACCACCGAGCCCAGGCCCGGCTTGCCCAGGTACCGCGCGATGAGCCCCTCGGGCAGGATCACGTGCATGGCGCCGGCCACCACGACGCCCACCAGGAGATAAGGTGCCATCTTGGCCAGGAGCACCCAGGATTCGTTCACTATGCCGAGGATGTGGTCCATATAAACTACAATATATATCGGAGAATCGGAGATGCCAGCAATTAAGGGGCCGCGAATGGGGAGGTCGGTCGATTCAGGCCGTCAAGGCGCCCGGCTCGCGAGGCGCCAGAAGGGAGCATATCGGGAATATTCGACCGCCTGGCAACAAAGCGAGCCGGGATGCATCGGCGG